>WLWD01002030.1_pt1 | contig 80834 bp, 57 predicted proteins | sample 6712731 | NCBI WGS metagenome assembly WLWD01 (sample SAMN12718690, study PRJNA576275) | sponge metagenome | isolation source: marine sponge | host: Mycale hentscheli | place: New Zealand: South Island, Marlborough, Capsize Point | collected 2014-11-01 | reverse complement strand
ATATAAATATAATATATATATATATATATATATATATATATATATATATATATATATATATATAATATGTCTGGGTCAGCCCCAACAGCAGAAGACAAAGGAATTGAATAGTTATCATGGTTAATACTTCATTTTGACTGATGTTTGTAATACCACTAAACCCACAGTACTTTTTGTCTATGTTCATTCCTATTTATGTAACCATTTCACCATTACCCTTTCTCTCTCTCTGTACTGTTTGTAGCAATTAAACTGACTTAGACAAACTCCCTGCCACACCCCCTGCCACATGCCAACCAGCACATTTGAGTTTCTGCTATTGTAGTTGCACAAGTTTACAGGTGAAGCTCTGTCTGATTTGAACTATACTACATACTTAAGGGCTATTTTCTTATGTTACTAGCTAGCAGACATTCAAATATTCAAAATCGAGTCTGACAAAATATAAACAAACTGATTACGTATAAATATGAATTTGATCTCAAACTTTAGGACATATTTTTACCACAAAATTATGATACTAAAGACCACTCAACTCATTGCAATAACAAGTGAAGTTCATCGTTTAAAAGACTAGCAAATGATCAATGAGACTACGGGTCCAAATAGATGTATGGTGGCTAGCTACCAGTACAGTAGAATGTCAGTTATCTGAACATGTTCTGAAATGTTTAGATAAATGAATAAAAACAGTAATAAAGGGGCGTGGTCAAGCAATTCTTCATGTCTGCATGTGACTATTAGATTTTGGGTGTTCGGTTAACTGAGATATTCAAATAATTGAAGTTCAGATAACGGACATTATAATTCTAGTTCTTTCTATTGTATAGCTAACCATGACACTTTACACTGTCATTCAATGTAATCCATCAAATTATTTTGTAAGGCTAATGACTCTATTCCATCTGATTTGACAAATATATTGAACACTACTGAAATCAGAAACTGAGCAAATGACGATCTACCAAGTGTTAACAGTAGCTACGTAGTCACAGTATTTCCGCTATTGTGAGTGATCAGTGTGTAGAGATGTCCGAGACTTGATCCGTTTCTGGATTTTCTTCAGAGCATTTACACACCACCGTCCATCAGTTATGAAGATAAGGTTGACTACAACAAAACTAGTCTCTGAAGCAATTGTTGAAGCGATAATCACACTGAAAATGTGTTTAGAACTTTCACATGGTAGAGGAGGCCCTGCGATGGCATCGCAGAGAATGTCATCCAGGCTGATGTTGAACAGGTTCGAGTCACTTAGAAAAACAAAGGAAGCGAATACCACGTAGAGGACAAAGATGATCATGTAGTAAGATAGCAGTGCTAAGATTTTTGCTTGCTTTTTTCCAATATGATTCTTGTCCGTCTTCTTCAGTTTCTGAACGGCAGCATAGTGCTAATGATCAAATATAGACAGTATAAATTACAGAAAATAACATTTTAATATAATAATAATAAGGTTTGGCCATTCAGTTTATACATGAGGCTCTTAAGTTGACCTATTATAGTATATTTTCCAACAACGTATATAATTGTTTAGCCCTAGCCCTAGTTCTACAGCCCTAGTAAGCTCTAGCCCTAGTTCTAGCAAAGCCTTAGAAAGGAATTTTAAATAATAGATTATTTATATACATTAGAGTTCAAGTTTATTTAAATCTAGAGTTCAGATCCTTTCTGGGCTATGAGGTGATGGTTTTGTCCTTAGGTGAAAATGTTTTTTCTTTTAAAGCTAGGATGAATTTATTTTAGGATGCTGTAGCTAACTACAAGAACTGTGTACAGTAGTATTTGTAGGCTTTAAAATTTACCATGTATATATAGTAGAATATCAAAATGAAGATTGTGCATCCCACTCCCTGTAGAATCACCAGGAGGTAAATATAAGTGTAAAAAAATATCTTCAAGTCTGAGAGATAGCAGAGAGTTAAAGTTGGGCCATTCTGAAAGCCCAAGCCTGTGGAAGACATGAGACTTAAACCAGTAACATTGTTGTTACTGCTACTGCCTGTGTTCTCAATGGCTCCACTGATAGCACTTAATATTGGTACTATGGGAATAATAAAAGCAGCTGCTACAGAAACAAAGTGTACCAATCTCCCGCTACGTGGCCTCGAACCAAAAGGATGTAAACTTGGAGCTTGTCTCACTATCCAGAAGATAGCAGTGACATGATCCAGCCACCACATGGTAGTCTGAACTGTGATGTAAGTGTTCACTATACCTATTTAAAACATGATGGGTGTAAATTATTATAATAAAAATGAGTTATAATGTACCTGATAAAACACACACCCCTGTCACACTTTGAAGTGATATGAAGTAATTTTTGGAAGAGCAGAAAAGTTCTTGGTGAAACGATAATATGAAATTAAATAATGCTAAAAAAAATCAACCATTTGATTCAATCATTCTCACATGAAATAATTATAATAAAAACAATTTCTCTCAGATTATTAAATACCAAAATAGTACCTTTGATGCCAATTCCCACAGTTGTGTATACCACAAGGATGTTGGGAAACTTCAATCTACAAATAAATTAACACATGATAAGATAGTAGTCATAGACATGCTATTATCTCATCAAACCTCAGTATTTGTGACACCAACTCGCAATTTTTTTTTAACTGTAATGAGACAACCACTTTTTGTTTGGCATTGTGGTATGTAATGTAATCATATCATGCTATCTAATCCACATTTTGTTCAGCAAAAATAATAACTATTACTTACAATTCAGGTTCATATTCAAGTTTGTACAAATCCAAATCAAGCAAGCTTTTACAAAACTTACATTCTATCTTTGTTAAACCAGGATATTATAATAACAAAGGTAGCGATACAAACTGAGAAAAGATATCCAGATTGCTGTAACACTACTGCAGTCCTTCCGAACCAATTCCACCGAAAGCAGTTTGGCACACAAATGGTGGAGTTGAAGTCATGGAAAAAGTTAGGATTGCACTTTACATCCTCTAAATCTAAAAATACATTATTATTCAGAAAGCAACAGCTTAGTAAAGATATAAATATCTATCTCTAGCTACAAATATATAATTATCTAACTTACCCAGAGCAGAGAAGTTTCCCAAGGCAATAATGTCAACAATGCTCTCTGCATTTGTCTACGAGATTATACACATGAAGCAGTTAACCGAACAATTTAATTTAATTACTTTTGGTAACTATTTTGAGGCTTGTTTGCAAGTGGAAATTTATGAAAAGAAATAATAATATCTAAATTAACTTTCTTACTGCATCTCTAGTTTCAAATATGATCACTGGAGCAAACACAAGAATCCAGACTACAAGAATGAGTGAGGATAGTATCACTATTGCACAAGAAACTTTCATGACTACTTCACATTTGATAGATAATTGTTGAATAGTTAGTTGTGAATTTTGCAATTTAACCATTTCATCAAATTGTTGTCCTGTTTTTCCTTCCATAAATTCCCAAGAGGTTTCATTACGAATTGAATGTAAATAATTGATATTGATTATCATTGGCATGCTGATAGCTTATTAGGTGTCAATAATTTCACTTTCGAAAAAATTTGTTTAAAGAAAATGATAAATATTCCCATAGCTTTTCATGGGTCACTTCTACAGAGCAGAGAAAAGGAAAGAAAAATAAAAGAAGATATTCAATGTTTACATTAAAACCTGAAGATAAGACGATAAACAGAGTAATAATAGCAACAATAATATTAGTGGTAATAACAATAGTAATAGTAATAATAATAATATTAATAATAATAAAGGCAAATTTTCTCATTCTAACAGAATGACTGAATCAATAATAATAATAATAATTATTATAATCACTTCGTAATTTCTTTCTCAGCCTTCTTTCACTCATTAGATGTATTCTCTCTCTTTCACAGGCTTTTTTTTAAAAAACAATACTGAATTAAAAAAGATTGGTCGCCACCAGGAATCGAACCCAGGACCGTTTGCTTAACACACAAGCCCCTGGGTTCGATTCCCCAGGACCGTTTGCTTAACACACAAACGCCCTGCCACCGAGCTACGACAACCAGCCGGCAAACAAACACTCCAATTCTGTATTTATACTGAATACAGAATTTTTGTTGGTCTGTTGAGAGTGAGACTGTAGCATAGCAGTACCCCTTTTATTATTATTATTATTTAAGTTGATACAATTGTTCATATAACTGGATATATAGCTAGCTATAACTAAACAACAATTTTTAATTTAAATTTAATATAATTAAATTTTCACATCATTTATATGATATCTAAGAAAACAAAATTAAAGGATGGCAAAATTCACTCATATCTATTTGCAATTAGCTAAATGAACAGACAAAAAATTAAAATGCTTCAGGTATAATTTTTTACTTCATAAAAATTAATTCGATGTCAAATAACAACAACAAAAACAACAACAACAAAACAAATTACAACACTCCAAATGAATATTAAGTCAATTTACTTTTTGTATCTGCAAACATTCGTGATCTTCTTCATTACTTTCATGAAGTACAGTCCGTCACTTACATAGAGTAGGTTAACTAGAGGATACGAAACGTCTAATACAATAGTGCTTACAGCCAATGCATTTGTAATGTGAGTAGCACCAGAACTGGTGTCATCCAGACTGAACCCATCTTGTTCTGAAAGGAGTAAAATCAGTACTATAGAAAATATTATGTAGAGTAAGAATGTTATGAAGTAGTATGATAGAAGAGCCACAAGTTTAATTTCTTTTCTTCCAATATAATACTTCTCGTCTCTGAGCTTCTTCATTGCAGAGTAATGCTACAAACAGGAAAAAAATTACAATAAATCATAGGGAAATAATACTTTTAAATTTAATAATAACCTATCTATATTCGAATAGTAAGAAGTAGTTAAGTAAATATTGCTTGAAATTTCATAATTCTTTACTCTTATTAGCTAGATCTGATTATTAAGAATAGAATGGTGTTTGTTGTATGCCATTTATTGCACATTGAACAATTTAAGCAATAAAATTACAATTGATATACAATAGTTTTAGTTTTACATCCGATCAAACAAAGTAATTTAAATCTTATTTGAGTATATTGACCAGTAGCTAACTAGAGCAGGTACTGTTGTAGCTTAACTTAAGTACAAAATTAACCAAAACAAATTGCTATGAGGCTAATGTGTTTGCAAAGAATAAGAAACCCTCTCAACTTTAGACAAATGACCTGAATATCAAATTTTCCCATTGGCATGTGAAGGTTGATACCCAGATATTTGGTCAGATAAAGTGCACATTGGTGAGCTGTTGCTTTCAGACTTGTAGCTAAGACTGGGCCTACAATGTGGGAGTGAAGGCTATTTGTACTCATCCACTGGATAATAGATTCTACGTTAAGCCAGTATCTATAGCTGCATTAATCAACAACTATTATAAATACTATGAGTGAAGAAACCAGAGACATTCATTAACAAAATTTACCTTCCACAACTGATAAAATATCAAAATTAAAAAAGTAGTGCCAATTCCTTGCAAGACAGTCAGGAACCAAGTGTAAGTGTAAAATGAAAGTGTGAAGTCTGCCATTTGACAGAGAGTACATATGTAGATTTTTTGAAATCCAAGGCCACTTGAAATCAAATTCTTGGTGGTACCATCATAGCTGCTGGGGAAATGACTTTCACTATTGTTGTAATTCATGATAGATCCACTCACAGCACTTATTATTGGAACTAAAGGAAGCAGGAAAGCTGCTGCTAAAAATATCACATGTATTATAATTTTCTTTTTTCTTTTAGAACCAAAAGGATGTAAGCTTGAAGCATTTCTCACTATCCAGAGCACCACAATCGAGTGTTCTAGCCACCAAATCAGGGTTTGTACAGGGATGTAGGTGTTTAGCATACCTGTAGTATAAGTCTAAGATAATTGGTAGTATTAGATATAGTGAATTATCTGACTTGCCTGATATAATGCAAGCACCAGTCACACTTTGAAATGACACAAAAAAATTCCTGGAAGAGCAGAACAGATCTTGGTGAAATGAGAGTACAAAATTGAACAAAGCTATAAATAACATAATACATGTAGAGCAGTCACTAATGATGCAGTACCATTGATGAATCTCATGAATAAAACAGTGACTATTATTGTGTATATATTCATTGTTATATTATATACAAACATATCAAATTTTTCAGTTCTAACAGCCAATATTTGTTTAATTAACTTAACTTGATGTTCGACTTCTTGCAAAGTCCTCTTCAGGGGTTACAATAAAATTATAATGGCAAGAAATTGAAATGTTGGGTTAAGTTTTAATTAAAAATAATATTGGCTGTTATAACTGAGGAAATTTTCTATTTTAATAGTTATTTTAGCCAAGAATGACTTATATTCAAACAATGCATATAATGTTGTTGTTTTTTTTTAGACTTTATATACCAGCTCTAACATAGGAATAGCTACTACCTTTAATGCCGATTCCCACAGTCATGTAAACCACTAGAATGCCAGGAAACTTCAATCTTAATAAAAGAGAATGTTTTTAAAAGCCATTAGCAATAAAATTCATTATATCAAGTACAAGTTAGCCACTAAAACTTACGCCCTTTCCTTGTTAAACCATGATATTACTATTACTGTGAAAGAGACAGTAAACGTTAAAAATTGTCCTGCCTGTACCAGATGTATTGATGACTGTGGTAGCAAGTTCCACTTATAGCAGTCTGGCACACAATAGCTGGAATTGACTTCTTGATAGAAATCTTTATTACACTCTGCATCTCCAAAATCTAGTCAACAGTAATCAATAGCTACAATTAAGTTGCATAACAGAGCTGTGACTACCTAGCATAAGAGGTGTATCTAATATAAGCGCTGTACCTAATGTTAGAGTTGTATCTAAAGTAAGAGTTGTACCTAATGTAAGAGTTGTATCTAAAGTAAGAGTTGTACCTAATGTAAGAGTTGTACCTAATGTTAGAGTTGTACCTAATGTAAGAGTTGTATCTAAAGTAAGAGTTGTATCTAAAGTAAGAGTTGTACCTAATGTAAGAGTTGTATCTAATGTAAAGAGTTGTACCTAAAGTAAGAGTTGTACCTAAAGTAAGAGTTGTACCTAATGTATGAGTTGTACCTAATGTAAGAGTTGTACCTAATGTAAGAGTTGTATGTAATGTAAGAGTTGTATCTAATGTAAGAGTTGTTTCTAATGTAAGAGTTGTATCTAATGTAAGAGTTGTATCTAATGTAAGAGTTGTACCTAAAGTAAGAGTTGTACCCAATGTAAGAGTTGTACCTTTAGTAAGAGTTGTACCTAAAGTAAGAGTTGTATCTAAAGTAAGAGTTGTATCTAATGTAAGAGTTGTACCTAATGTAAGAGTTGTATCTAATGTAAGAGTTGTACCTAATGTAAGAGTTGTATCTAATGTAAGAGTTGTACCTAAAGTAAGAGTTGTACCTAAAGTAAGAGTTGTACCTAATGTAAGAGTTGTACCTAATGTAAGAGTTGTACCTAATGTAAGAGTTGTACCTAAAGTAAGAGTTGTATCTAAAGTAAGAGTTGTACCTAATGTAAGAGTTGTACCTAATGTAAGAGTTGTATCTAAGGTAAGAGTTGTACCTAAAGTAAGAGTTGTATCTAAAGTAAGAGTTGTACCTAATGTAAGAGTTGTATCTAAAGTAAGAGTTGTACCTAAAGTAAGAGTTGTACCTAAAGTAAGAGTTGTACCTAAAGTAAGAGTTGTACCTAAAGTAAGAGTTGTACCTAATGTAAGAGTTGTATCTAATGTAAGAGTTGTACCTAATGTAAGAGTTGTACCTAAAGTAAGAGTTGTATCTAATGTAAGAGTTGTAACTAATGTAAGAGTTGTACCTAAAGTAAGAGTTGTACCTAAAGTAAGAGTTGTACCTAAAGTAAGAGTTGTACCTAAAGTAAGAGTTGTATCTAAAGTAAGAGTTGTACCTAATGTAAGAGTTGTACCTAATGTAAGAGTTGTATCTAAGGTAAGAGTTGTACCTAAAGTAAGAGTTGTATCTAAAGTAAGAGTTGTACCTAATGTAAGAGTTGTATCTAAAGTAAGAGTTGTACCTAAAGTAAGAGTTGTACCTAAAGTAAGAGTTGTACCTAAAGTAAGAGTTGTACCTAAAGTAAGAGTTGTACCTAATGTAAGAGTTGTATCTAATGTAAGAGTTGTACCTAATGTAAGAGTTGTACCTAAAGTAAGAGTTGTATCTAATGTAAGAGTTGTAACTAATGTAAGAGTTGTACCTAAAGTAAGAGTTGTACCTAAAGTAAGAGTTGTACCTAAAGTAAGAGTTGTACCTAAAGTAAGAGTTGTACCTAATGTAAGAGTTGTAACTAATGTAAGAGTTGTATCTATTTTAAGAGATGTACATTAGGTAGAATTGTTGCTAAGTAGCTATATTGACAATTGCTGTAGACAATAATGTTGCTGATTGACTTGCAGATGTAAAGTTGACCGCCACCCTCCAATTGCATTAAATACTTAATATAGCTAATTTAGTCCAATTTTTTTTCATTCTAACCATGTTCTTAACTCATAAAGTAAACTGTAGAATTGTACAAGAACCACTCAAGGGATTGTCTCAGTTATCTCATATTAGAAAGCTACATTTAACAATTCTCGCTAAGAAATGTATGCCATTAGCTAATTGAGAGAGATCTTTTCATTAACTCACCTAAACTGGTAAGGTTCCCAAATGGAATGTTGTCTGGCAGGTTACCACTGTTCTAAACACACATGGTGTGACAGCGTGCTTTTAAATTCGTACTTTTTAACACTAATTGTAAATGATATTGGCTCAATTTTTAGAGTTGAATTCTTACCTTTAGTCGAGTTTCGAACAGGATGACTGGAATTGGTATTGTAATCCAAACTGAAATTATAAGTAATGCAGGAATGAGTGATGAAGTCCAGTATACCTTCATTCTATATATTCTTTCTTAACTGGCAGGAGTTTGAGCGATTTTTTCTTTTATAGGCTGAAGTCATAAACTGTCTTATCTGAAGATATCTTAAAATACATCTTTCGCATCAATAGTTTCACTTTGGAATGATTAAAACTTTAGAAAATTATTAATAAAATAAACTGAGCCATTTTGAAACCTGAGATTGGATAAACATACACAGTGCAGCTGCTTTTCAATAACATGATTATAGCTACCTTGCGATTGAACATTTAATGAAATTAGCTGAAGTCTTCTTTATTGGTTGATGGCATCATTACCCACATATTGAGCCATGGATACTTAGTATGCTAATTGGCTTGGAAGTTATGTGTTAGAAGCTAGCAATACTAAGGTTGCCTTATCAGTTGGTTGATAGGCTATATCATCATTACTAAAATCACTTGGCTTCACAGGTAGAACTTACTAGTGAACTTACTTATCTCCCTGGTCATCATCAGGAACATGATGGTGCGGACTGTCTCCAAAATCTATGTAGTTTTCTAACACATTGAAGGTTGTCTGCTTCTTGATCGTCTTTATTCAAAGACACCTGGTTTAGAGTGTAGTAGAAAATAGGAAGTCTCTTTACCAAATGTCAAGGTCACCAACAGAAGCACAAAGTGTTATTTAGTTTTAAGAAGAAAATCAGCCATTGGAATTTAAACTCATGATTAGTATGGCTTGAATTGCATTCCTGTGTGCATGCATATTGAGCAGGATTTGGTGGTGGGGGGTGGGGGAGGGGGGTCTAAGCCCCTCCACTACTTATTAGAGGGGTGGAGCCCCCACCCCTCTCCTCAGCCATTGGTAGATTAGAAGAACTGTGTGGAGGATATGAGGAATAATTTTATAAAGTGAGAAAGTATTAGCCAAGATTCCTGGCATTGTTTTCTGCTCTACAGAATAATATGTGCTAAAAATTCTATAATGCGGTGATAGTGTAGGAACGTAAATGTTGGAGTAAAGAATGTGGGAACAGAGTCAGTTATTACCATGAAACTAGAAATTGCAGAAGGAAGACACAGTAAATACCAGAGGGAAGAAACTTCGATGCACTAAGAGAAGCATTGTTGAAGTATTTTTCCTGTGAGCAAGACAGACATGATCCAAATAATCCATGTAGTCGAGAGGATTTAGAAAAGATACTACACCCTTACCCTACTGCTTTTAGTTTCGTGTTCATTGGTCTGTGCCCCATGTTCAATATGATATACATAGTTAATATACAAGAAGTGAAAAGCACAGTTAAAAAATGGCGGAGAACAATGAAGTTGGAAGATATTCAGCTGAAAGACATAAAAGAAAAGTCATTTAAAATGTGAGCGTGTATTGAAAAGGAAACGATGTATGTCAGATTTTGTTTTGTAAGGTTTAACAATACTTCACATGTTGCTGTTGTTTTTTCAGCCAAACAATTAGTGTTTCATTTATTTTATTACGAAAATTTATATTTTACAATTTTAATTATGTGATTAAAATTCAACAACTGAATACAGTTGTAATTTGGAACACTAAGCTAATGTTAATAAACTTGAACAGGTTTGGAAGTACTTGCACTAAAATTAAACGTTATCAAACATATTGATGTCAAAGATGCTACCGTGCAACCCTCTATTGTGTAATTATAGCAATATAAAAGACATAATGGGTACATAGGATATGTCTTATGCTATTTACAAACATTTCCTTCTACTTTAATGTCCACTCATTGTTTAAATTAAAGGTTATCCATGGTATCTAAGGAGGTAGATAGATGCATGTACCTTCTAGATTGTCATTGGCAGCTTATTAGAAAATTTGCATAGAGAATACATGTTGAAGGGAGTATACTCTATAACAATGATGCTCTACAAATTGTTTGTTAAAAAATATTGTAAAGTGGAATTCAACTGATTATTCTGAAGAGTTGAATCAGCAATATTCATTAATATCACTGCATATCATTAAAATTGACTGCTCCAAAGTTGAGCGAGATGGATATAATATATGCACATACTTATCATAATAATATGTTTATGTTGTGTAATTTACTGATTTCTCAGAAGTTAGCTAAGACAGTCTGACAATTGAAGTACATTCTAGGTTAGAAACCTTACATGAAAAGGAGGGAGACAGCTTCACTATTCTTTGAGAAAATAAAATACTCATTAAAATACACATACCTTTGACATTGGCCACCCAGTCTATGCTATATGTCTTCCTCCACAACTTACCGTTCTGCTTATTTGCTGTGTCTTCCTCCACAACTTTAATAGCCAGCGTCAGAGAGATCAGGGCCATTGCAACCACTATTATGTAGTATCCGCACACAATTAATAATTTCATCTCTGGTTTTCCAATTAATGAAAAGTGTGATTCATTCATCTCTCTTCTTTGAATATGTTTCTGTGGAAAGAGATAATATGGAAACAATTGTTGGGTTAAGAGAGAAACTTACTCTATGCAGTGACCAGATTATTATCAGCAGCAAAGTACAGCCAATTGCTGTTATTATATCAATAAGAAGAATGTAGGAGTAGAACACAACTTCTTTATCTTTTCCAAAGCACAGAGTAGGAGGGAAACTATAAATCCCAAATCTAAGCCCACCTGACAAGAATGACACATCATTGGTAGAGCTGTCCTTTATTTCAATTGCAAAATCCACCATTGATGAAATGATAGGCACAAATGGTATAAGCAGACCAGCACACACGAAGAAGGCATGAAGATACTTTACTTTTCTCGATCTTCCAATTGATATTTCATGAAAGGGATATAGAATCTTAAAGAATAGCATAATGATATGAAACAGCCACCACAGAGTCAGCTGCACTGAAGTGTATGCAAAGCTCATTCCTAAATAAAAAAAATATTAACAAATAATTTTCTACTTCAGCAAAAATTGAAAAAAAGCTAGCTCTGCAATTATCATCCGCATTGTGAAATACATACTGAGACTAAACCAATGATCGGCAAATTCATAGATTATTTCATTACCTGAATATACACAGTATGGAGTTGATTTTTGCAGACTCTCAAAAATGTTTACAGATGAACAGAAGAGGCTCCGGCGATCAAAGTAGCTCACATAACTCCTACAAATACATAGTGATTAACAATTGGATGAGTAATTATCTAACAGGATCGGGTAAACAGTTGTGTGGTACCCTAAACCCACCTGAGAGAGATTATTGCAAACAGAAAATGTCGAAATTTAACTGTATTATGCTACTCTTTCTTTTACTTACAATGTAGAAATTAATTATTGAAAGACATCTATTGTCTGGTGGAATTGTATAATTTTACTAAACAATCCTTCTCACTTAGCTGGTCTTTCTTTGTAATCAGGATATGTGGCTCTACTGCCTTTATTCAATTTACTTTCTGAGAAAAAAACAACAACCAGATTGTTGGTATCTGAAGATTTGAGCACATACCTTGCAATTTTATAACTACCAAACAAAATTTCATATGCTAGCTATCTATATGACAATATACTTGTGTGTCAACAACAGCAAAGATGTGTGTATTCATGAATAATTCTAAATTTTAGAAATATGAAAGCATTCATGAGTTATAGCTACCAACAACTATTGGTGGATTTGCTAAGTAATGTCTTTGCAACTCATGCATTGAAGTTCGATCAATTTCCAGGACAAATAATAGAAAGAGTACAATTCCATTGTGGACAGTAGCTAAGTGATAAATCTGGGATTGTCCCGGAGCTGTTAGTCGAGACTGTTGCTAAAACCTTTTTTTATTTGGTTAACACCATAGTTTCGTTCCCCACCTCCAGTCTTTTAAACTCTCATCCTGAATAGAAGTAGCAGCTATAGTGAGTATTGGTTAAAGCAGTAAAGAAAAGTTCGAAGTATGAGATCTGCCCCAAGGAGGCTCACCAAAATTATTGTATTATCACATGAATAAATGGTTCATGCATGTGGGCTTGCTCAAGAGAGTTGTCACTCTGCTTGCCTTGCTCGCACCTGATGACAGCAAAATAGTTGCTGCCACCAGAATCAAGGTCCTCTCTAGCTACCCACGGCGAACCACTGACCAATCCTCAGGCTAGGTCTTAAGGTAGATTAAATTACTTTAATTAGAGAAAAATGCACACACAACAGATTGAGTGACATGAACCAAGACTGAAGCACATGGCACAAACTCAACTATATACAACACAAAAACCACACCTACAAGTCACACGAAAGGCTGCAAAGTTCCTGCTCTGCCACACAGCTCATGCCATACACACAAACAACGCTCATTAGCACGTGAACTACAAACCACACTACAACAGTACAGTGCACCTACATGATTACACTAGTGATGTGCTTGAGCACAAATGGTGAGCGAGCCTAAAGACTATACTATTTTTATATGAATGATTTTGACTTCTAACACTGAAGCGACTGAAAATAAGGTCCAGTTTGTTTATTTAGCATACAGGGTAAAGGGATTTCAGTGCCATAGTAACAACTAACTCTGCAACTGCTTGAATTGAAGGAAAAAAACAACAACAAAACAATACACGTAATTTAAATGTTTTCTTTGTGATATTCTTTAGCTAAGTAGTGGTTGTAACACACAATGCTTTGACACAACTGGACATGCACCTACACAGACTTACCTTCACGGTAGTCTAGTGGAACAATGTATTTTCAAGTAAATACTGTTGCGCACGGCTTATAACCATGACAAAGAGCGCATTGACTTACCACCGCCACTAACTCGAATAGAAATGGAAGTCCCTTAAGTTCAAGTTTTAACTGCACCCACAAAAGAATTTAAAACGGTAAACAATTCAATTTCTAGGGTGATACGGGTACTGATCGATAAACCAGAGGATTCTGTTTAGTGCAATTTGGGACGGGGTCGACCACCTAACTAACACAAAAACGCGAGGGTCAAAGTACAAAATGACATACATACGTCCAAACATATATACAAATAAATAAATAAATAAATAAACATCCCCGATTTTCGATTGTTACCCGTGTAAGTGTCTCGCTCGCTACGCTCGCTCGCCAATTATAACACACACACACAAAATGTTCCTTATTCTTCCTTCTTCATGTGGGTGTGCCCACAATGCATGTCTATAATGTATTATTTATTATATTACCTCAAATTTGTATATCTTTGATATTGTTTCCATTCACCAAACCCAAATATCTGTCTTTTAACCGATTAATGCCGAAGGACGCGAAAACGCGTCAATTAAGAAAAATCGATAACCGCGGAGGACGCGAAAATATGCGTCTTCGCATCCATTTTGCCCTACAGCTTTGTGGAGTCAAGGAAGCCACCAATCACAATTGCAGACGATTCTATATTGTTGTAAGTATATTTTAGGTTTATAAAATACATAGACTGCCATAAGAAAATGTTGAGTAAATTTTGTCACAACAATAAGACTTCTTTCTGATAAAGTATAAATTGAAAATATATTTCATAATATAATAAAGGTACACAGAATAATTTTTTAGAAACCAATATTACTTTAGCTATAACTGCTCATGATAAAACAAGTAGAAAGCTATCTTGGCAAGTGGAACACTGGCACTTCAGCATCCTAGTGATGAAGACAATATTCTTGACCTGGCACAGCATGGCAGTGACAAGGATGGCAGTGACCAGAATGGCAGTAACTCTGATGGTAGTGACGAGGAGTTTGATGACAGCAAGAATGACTTCAGTACTGATGGGTGTAGTGACTGCAGCAGTCACTAGATGGTCAAGGACTCTGACGAGAGAACGGAATTGATGATTCTGAAAGGTAGCGATTTCTACAGGAATTTTAACTACATTCTTTATAGCAATAAATAAAAATAAATATTGTTATACAACAGGTGAGACTGCAGGGAGCCCTCTGACATATACTTCTATTATGCTATGACCAGTTGCACTTGATAGTAAGATCACTAACTATTCTGTCAACAATGCAGCCTACCAGCACAGTACCAAACTGAATACACTAAAATATTCTATCATTTATTTGTGATGTACCTGTTTTCATGCACAAAAGCCATAAAAAGCTTCTCTGTTCACAACATTTATAACAGATTGCTCAGTTCAAAATAAAACACACCCTAAATAAATATCAACAAATTCTTCCTGAATGTAAGACAGATGCGTGCAAAAACACTTTCTCTTTACCTCTATGATCAAGTAGCAAACTGCTTCAGCCATGAAACCATACTTCCAACCTTACTAGTGTGCTTACTAAGAGCCTCAGTGTGATGCCATAAAGGTTTTTGCCAAACGGTGCGAGTACTTTGTTATTTTTCAGTCGGGAACAGCTCCTTAGTGTTGAATTTATGCTTTACCAATAGCCTAGAGCTACTCTATCGTTCGATAATACTGTCCCCGAGGCAATCTTCAAACGTTCGTCTTCTTTCTCTTGCTTAGTGTCACCCTCCCACCAAGCAATCAATCCTCTGTGTCTCGCGTGCGCCCGTGACCGCATTACGTAAGGCGCAATTAAAATTTTTATTCGCGCGTAATCGGTTAAGAAACTGTATACTCCTTAATTTTGATATTTTATTACTAAGAAGACATAACGAATCTCCCAAACTCAATGTTGCTACTTAATTGGTCTTCTTCAGTCTATTGTAAACAATGCATTTATTGTATGTACTTTCGGTCATTGAGTATACCCATTACCACATTTGTACTTGGGTTGGCAAAGACATTGTTCCATGCATTAGCCTATGGGAATGTAGATATGTAGCATATTATATGTATACATATATACATATATATATATATATATATATAATACTTATAGCACGAGTCAGAGTACAATATGGGAAAATATTTTACGAGCACGCAAAATATTTTCACGAGCCAAAGGCGAGTGAAAATGTGGCGTGAGAGTAAAATATCATTCCCATATTGTACGACGAGTGTGATAAGTGCTTTATTGCTGCCTTGATATTTTTTCTCAACCGGTTACAATTCAATTTTCATTGATTTTACTCGCTACGCGCATGCGTAGTGTACCGTACAATATAAACCGTACAATATGGGAGAATACAGAACGCTCGCGTGATGCGGAAATATTCAAGTAAAAATATCAAAGCTGCAATAAATATATATATATAGCTATATATATATATATGCTGCCATGGCTTACCTGTATCATTAATGTCATTAATGTTGTTTTCACAAGATGGCGCTGACAGAGGTAGGTTACTGCAATCTGGAAGTTCTATGTTAAACATGGCCGCCTACCTCCACTCCCGATAGCAAGTGTTGTCTCTTATTCTCACACACTGGTCCGATGTTGGTTGCAAGCGAATCCCAGTATCTCCACACAACCCAAACAAATGGAGGCAGAGAAATGGAGCCACCTTATCCTTGCATTCCTGACTTGGATTTAAGAATTCTAATCCATTCAGCACCAGATGAACTCGTTCTGCACTTATCCCAGACACCAGTATCCCTTTAGTGCTGGGTGGGCTGCAATTGCGACAAAGCAGTGCCTCTGTGAGTTCTCTACGACAGACCTCTGAAGTGTGATACTGAGAAATGCCATCATTAGTCGAGCAAGTAGCTGCACCAACTGTTGTCAGGTTTGTAGTGGGTACTGATATCTAGTAATTCAATCATGGTCAGCTAGGTAGCTAGTGTAATAAGTGAGTTAGCTAGTTCAGTCTTACCTCAGGTGGCATTAGGAAGAATATCAATGGCAGTGATAGAGTGACCCATACTACCAAAATAAGAAAGCACAAGAGCAGAAAATGTAATAATAGCAGTACTTTGTTTGGTGATAGTGAAAACATTCTCTTCTCATCCATGGCTTCTCAGGGAGGAAAAGCGGAATACACAGCGGAATACACAAAAATCTTATCAAAGGAGAGATTATACTGCGCCTGAAGTGCGTAGCTACTACTATTGCATGCCACAGTCTCCTTAACGGGCGCGCCCTTTTCAGTAACTCGCACATTTGTTTAAAAAAAAAAAATCCAAAAATAATAGACAATCTGGCCCTACAGTATCATGAAATATCTAATGTATTTATAGAAACTCGTTAGCAAAAACAAAACAACAAGTAATAGTGAGATATAAAGTTCATTAACATTTTGGACATGCCCAGCTATCAAGAAGCTGCTAGTAGTACAAGCAACAAGTAGGATGCCTATAGTATGTCCAAGTTGAGTTGGCACCACCGCAAGCGCGGTAATTGAGGAATGCATTTAGTACTTTACCGGAAGCAATTTAGTCATGTGAATCCAAGTCAATTTAGCACACAAATGTCAATGTTACACGTGAAAAAGGGGCCGTAGCACTAGTGCTCATTATTATTACTAGTGATGTGCTTGAGCACAAATGGCGAGTGAGCCTAAAGACTACTACACTATTTTTATATGAATGATTTTGACTTCTAACACTGAAGCTACTGAAAATATGGTCCAGTTTTTAAATTTCGCATACACGGTAAAGGGATTTCACTGCAACTGCTTGAATTGAAGGGAAAAAACAACAACAAAACAATACACGTTATTTAAAAGTTTTCTTTGTGATATTCTTTAGCTAAGTAATGGTTGTAACACACAATGCTTTGACACAACTGGACATGCACCTACACAGACTTACCTTCGCGGTAGTCTAGTGGACAATGTATTTTCAAGTAAATACTGTTGCGCACGGCTTATAACCATGACAAAGAGTGCATTGACTTACCACCGCTACTAACTCAATAGAAATGAAAGTCCCTTAAGTTTTCAAGTTTTAACTGCACCCGTAAAAGAATTCAAAACGGTAAACAATTCAATTTCTAGGGTGATACGGGTGCTGATCGATAAACCAGAGGATTCTGTTTAGTGCAATTTGGGACGGGGTCGACCACATAGCTAACACAAAAACGCGAGGGTCAAAGTACAAAAATGCCTTATGTACGTCCATACATATATACAAATAAATAAACTAGTGGTGTGCTTGAGCACAAATGGCGAGCGAGCCTGATAGTTAGGTAACATAAAATGTTACTATTTTTTAGCTTACTTCATGCAAACACTATAATAGCAGTTATGACATTCGATTTCAGCAAACAAATACAAAATCACTCTCTTACCTGATTAATGGTAACTTTGTAGTATCAAACATCAACCATTCTGATAATCTCAATCACCAGTGACTCTTGAACAAGCTCTCAGCTACAATAAAAAATAAACCAGTGTTATTATTTGTAATTTTAGCCAACAAATATGGAATTACTACTTACCTCATTCTTGAGTACTGTAACATCAAATTGAAGTTACTTTGACCATCTGAATTATTACCTCGAATTCTTGACAACAAGCTCTCAGCTACATAAACAAAACACAATCAATTTTAGCACACAAATACAAAATGACTTTCTTACCTCATTTTCTTGAGCAGTAGTAACTTCCTTAGTACATAGGCTCCAACCGTCCCGAAATGTCCGGGACCGTCCCGGATTTGTTAACTTTGTCCCCAGTCCCGGAAGAGACTACTATTTGTCCCGGAAAGTTACTTTAAAAGGCAAAAGGTAAAGGATGTCTCTACGCGAAATGTGAAAAGATCGTCAGAATCACAAATGCAGGAGTAGATTCACGGTTATTGTAGAGGTTGACATGAGTGATTGTGGTCCTCCTAAGCTTAAAAGACAGAAGGCAATGCCATTTTGATTTTTGCTGGCCTCAAAAATTCTCTGGTATAGGGAGAAGCTCTAAAGGTAAAAGCAGTAATAAAGTAGTGGTTATTTACTACTTTCTAGCTAGCACAACAAACTTTATATAATAATGACTATAAAATAAATACATAAGCAAAAGCAACAGCAATTTACTATTACAATGAACAGTCATTTAGTGTAGGAAATAATGTTGGATATACATTTTGATACATCAAATGTAAATCTCTTCCAAGGTTCGAGGTAGTTGTATACAACTATCGTAAAACTTAGATGAACTAGAATAAAGTTCCATGCAATATTTCTGTTCTCATTGAGTAAGCACTTGATAATGAAAAAAATTCATTTTTCTTTTCCACAGAAATTTTTTCAACTTTCAATGCTACACCTGTTTATTAGCCTTAATCGTACTTATTTAGTTAATTAGTGGTGGGCGTGGCTATGGTCCCTGAAGCTCCTTTGGAAAAGTTGGAGGGTATGTTAGTACCAAATTTGAGTCATTCTGACTATTTGAATTTACCAGTCACTGTTGACAACAAGCTCTTAGCTGAGTTAACAATAACAGAATTACCTGAATAAACTTAGAAAGCAGTGGCAAAGAAGCGCAGCTTGACAAAGACTTCACAATTGTTTCAAGAAGAGAGTAGCTATAAACGTTTTGGTTGAAACAGAGTTGCTAAGGCCGTGCAGCAGGATTCTCCGCGCTCATTAATTGAAAAATACTGGAACTGTGAACCTAACTTACGTAATTAGAAGCGCGGGCGAAAACAGAGGTCTCACGTACCCCATAAACAGATAAACTAGTGATGTGCTTGAGCACAAATGGCGAGCGAGCCTAAAGACTATAATATTTTTATATGAATGATTTTGACTTCTAACACTAAAGCTACTGAAAATAAGGTCCAGTTTGTTTATTTAGCATACAGGGTAAAGGGATTTCAGTGCCATAGTAACAACTAACACTCTGCAACTGCTTGAATTGAAGGAAAAAAAACAACAACAAAACAATACACGTTATTTAAAAGTTTTCTTTGTGATATTCTTTAGCTAAGTAGTGGTTGTAACACACAATGCTTAGACACAACTGGACATGCACCTACACAGACTTACCTTCGCAGTAGTCTAGTGGACAATGTATTTTCAAGTAAATACTGTTGCGCACGGCTTATAACCATGACAAAGAGGGCATTGACTTACCATCGCCACTAACTCGAATAGAAATGGAAGTCCCTTAAGTTTTCAAGTTTTAACTGCACCCGCAAAAGAATTCAAAAAGGTAAACAATTCAATTTCTAGGGTGATACGGGTACTGATCGATTAACCAGAGGATTCTGTTTAGTGCAATTTGGGACGGGGTCGGCAACCGAACTAACACAAAAACGCGAGGGTCAAAGTACAAAAATGCCTTACGTACGTCCATACATATATACAAATAAATAAATAAACTAGTGGTGTGCTTGAGCACAAATGGCGAGCGAGCCTGATAGTTAGGTAACATAAAATGTTACTATTTTTAGCTTACTTCATGCAAACACTATAATAGCAGTTATGACCTTTTATTTCTGCAAACAAATACAAAATCACTCTCCTACCTGATTTGTTAACTTCTGTAGTAGCAAACATCTGCCATTCTGATAATTTCAATTACCAGTAACTCTTGAACAAGCTCTCAGCTATGATAAAAAAATAAACCAATGTAATTTTAGCCTACAAATATAGAATCACTACTTCCCTCAATTTCCTGAGTATTGATAACTTCTGCAGTATCAAATTGAAGTTACTTTGACTATCTGAATTACCGTGAATTCTTGACAACAAGCTCTCCCTACAAAAACAAAAGACAATCAATTTTAGCACACAAATACAAAATTACTTTCTTACCTGAGCAGTGGTAACTTTTGTAGTACCAAATTTGAGCCAATCTGACTATTTGAATTTACCAGTCACAGTTGACAAGCTCTTAGCTACTAAAAAGAAAGGCCAGAGTTAATTTTGCATATTTAGCTAACAAATATGGAATTACGTACTTACCTCAGCTTCCCTCGAGAAGTAGTAGCTTCCTTAGCATTAATACTGCGGCATTCTGACTACCAACGGCTCTTGACAACCAACAACTGGCACTCCGTATCCCCCCACAAAACGGCGAAGTTTTGAAATTAAGTCTGGAAAAGGGTCTTCAATGCCATAGTAACCTGTCGAATCAACTTTTTGTTTCTTGAAAAGCAAGCATTTTCGCAGGAATTTTCTCACACTTTGGAGCTTAAGTATAAAGTAAGGCTTGTTTAATGCTGTAGTTTCAGAATAAACTGGGGTCAAGCCTAAAAAGCTGTGTTTTTTGGAGAAAAGAGTTTCCCGCGCGCGCGTTTAAAGGGCATACGTACCATCCCACATACATATATACATATAACATATACCCGATTTTGCATTATCCACCCCTAATACTGTCTCGCTCGCTTCGCTCGCTCGCCAATAAACTAACATCCCCGATTTTCGATTGTGTTACCCCTGTAAGTGTCTCGCTCGCTACGCTCGCTCGCCAATAAATAAATATAGCGAAATCTCGATTGAGTTACCCCTGATAGTGTCTCGCTCGCTTCGCTCGCTCGCCAATAAACATCCCCGATTTTGGATTGTGTTACCCCTGTAAGTGTCTCGCTCGCTACGCTCGCTCGCCAATAACAAAGAGAATTAAAAGAGATGAAATATGATATGATGGGTGGATGAAGGACAAACTCTATGTACAAGAGAGCAGCCTAGTTAGCTAAAAGAAAAGAAAAGGTATATAAATTATAATAAAACAGCTAAGTGTGAGAAGGGAGTGATACATTAATAGAGTGACTGTGACATCTACAGCAAGGACATAAACAACAAAATGTGCAGGAATTGTCTGAATCAAAGTGTGCAATAAATAGATCCCAAAATTTTTGCTTTAGAGAACGTTTAATAGAAGTGAAGGACAATAAAAGATCAATAGGTGAGAATGTGTTCCAAAGTAAAGATATGCGATTAAAATATTGATGTCGTGTAGTGGAGGTGCGTTGAAACTTAATTTCTAATTTACGATTAGATGAAGATCTTGTGGACCCAGAATGAAAAGTGACATGATTAAATACATTAAATCATTAATACTGTAACTATTGTAAGAAAGAAATTTAGTGAAGTTTATGGAGTTTTTCGGGCGCTGTATAGTTGGGCGGAGCCTGACCTCTGCTGGGGAGAGGTCGGGTAACAAGCCTATACCCGGGTTTGTTCTGCTGAGTCAGCTAATTTCCTTAGCATTTAACCACACTTCAATCTGATTGGACTGCAACGTACGTTGCAGCAGGGAACAAACCCGGGTATAGGCCTGTTACCCGACCTCTCCCTTCAGAAGAGGTCGGGCTCCGCCCAACTAGGCGCTGTATAGCTCATCTCGTCTGTTTTCAATTATATTTGTTTCTTACGCGCAGATAATGTACAGCAGATGGAAGACGCAAAATGGTGGGGCGTTCTTCTAAACAGACAGGATTAAAATCAGTCGATTCTACCTACTGTGTCCCAAGAAATATTCTGATATTCACAGGATTCAGCAGTACAGCACTGTTAACTTGCAGCTTATCAATTGTGTTTCATTTATTTATAATAATGTATATGAAAATTGTTGAAATGATAGATTTAAGTAGTACACATACACAAAATATAGTTGTGATCTGAGTTGAAGGTGGAGTGCTGCCTGAGTTGGTCCTAATCCTTACAATAAACGGCATCTATAGTAGTGAAGAAAAGGAATTGGCATAAACACGGCTTTGACAAGTACACAATTTAACTGAAACAGCTTAAGTGTGACTGTATTACAAGTTGCTAGCAAAATGATAGCTATATCAATCTGAAATATATTGTCTAAACGGCATTTATTATTGAACAGGTAGACAAAATAATCTTATCAACGTCCTATCAGGTGGTCCTGTCTGCGACAACAGAACACTCCGCCTATCCTGTTTCCACACTGTCCACCTAAGCTAATCGCGATATAAAGCTAGAAATGCAGCAATCTGAGGAGAAGCCGCTCATTGTTTACAAAATTTTTAATGAAGACAATCCCTTGATCAATTGAGCCATACCGCGTGACTAAAAGCGGGCGCATTTTGAGCGGGAAACCTGTGGTTTTTTCTATTCCCATAGACTTTTGTATTGAGTTTTGGAATAGCACTTTCTCTCCGGTTTTGAAGTATACTGAGGGAATATTTTTAACCGCTTCGGCGCGAGCTTTCCAATGGTGCAAAACCTGGACGGTAGCTGCTTCCGTTCATATTTCTCTGATCTTACACTTGTGGTAATAGTTAGAAAGCTTCATGTGTACTGTCTACTGACCTGTTAGTACTTTTAGTTATACACACAGCTTGATAGCTAATTAAGCTGGTCACAATACTCATAGCTCTTGTTATCAAGATATATAGTGATGCCCAATTAAAGTTTTGGGGAATTTATTATATATAGCTAAATGTATTACATATGTATATTATATTAAAATAACTGTGTTTTACCATGTATGACATATGCGTCTACTTAGCTATATAAAATAGATATTATATTTATATCCCAACATAAATTATCAGCTCAGTGGTATAAAAATTAGAATAAGATGTCGAGATATTGTGAAAATGTGGTAAAAATTTCAAATGGTTGTAAATAGCTACTGCTATAAGCTTGAACTAGGCTCTAGAAAGACGTAGTTAACTACTTATTGTGAAATTCTACATTGAAGATAAATGAACTGAATTGAATTTATCTGCACTTTTTATCAATAAAGAGCATACCTATTTGAGTTCCTTAGCAGCAGACGTTGTAATTTCAGTCAATGGACCATCAAATTATATATAACTAAGCGTATAATTGACAACTTCAAAATAATTTCCAACTGACTGATAATCGACTGATACATACAACTTATTTGATTTGCTAGTTAGCTATTTCTATCATAAATAACATATATCATTGAACAAATTGCATATACTAATTCCAGTGCATATACATGCATAGGCACATGGTCACATTGATCACTGTAACAAAAAGACAACAGTGAATTATTAAGACATTTAGTCATAGCTATCTGATGAAGTTTCATAATGATTAGTTTTGCATGCAAACTTATGAGTAAATTATTTATTAAATAATACTGACTTCTATGGTTGAGAATGTGTATTTCATTACTCAGTATCTTAATTTAATTACAGTATAGGATTATTTATGTAGCTAATTGTTTTTCACATATGTAACTGCACATTGTTATTTGGGGTAAAGGATTTTAAAGAAAAAGTAAAAATAACATTATTAGCTATTGTGAGTTATGAGTCAGTTTGAAATGATTTATTGCGTTCAATGCTTGCCATAGATGGAAAATCTTGAAATTTGGTCTTCCTCTGCCACTTTTTAATTGTGTTTCTCATTTCCTGTACATTAACTATGTATATCATGTTGAACACAGGGAACAGGCCAATGAACACATAACTGAAAGCTATTAGGTAAGGATACAATAACTTATCTATGTCATTCCGACTGCATGGATTGTTCTGATCAAGTCCGTCTTGCTCACAAGAAAAATACCTCATCAATGCCTCCTGTAATGTCTCAGTATTTCTTGTAGCAACAGTGAGAGAGCTCAGGGCCACGGCTACTAGCACTATGTAATAAGCACACACAATTAATAATTTGATCTCCGGTTTCCCAATCAAAGAAGTGTTTGAATCATTAGTCTTCCTTCTTTTAATATGGTTCTACAAGGAGCGACAATGGCATCTCAAGTATATTCAAGATAAGGGAGATAACTTACTCTGTGCAGTGACCAGATAATTATCAGCAGCAAAGTACAGCCAATTGCTGTTATTATTTCAATTAGAAGAATGTAGGAGTAGAACACAACTTCTCTATCTCTCCCATAACACAGAGTAGGAGGGAAACTATTAATTCCAAATCCAAGCCCACCTGACCAGAATGACACCTCATTGGTAGTGTTGTCCTTTATTTCAATCGCAAAATCCACCATTGATGAAATGATAGGCACAAATGGTATAAGCAGACCAGCACACACGAAGAAGGCATGAAGATACTTTACTTTTCTCGATCTTCCAATTGATATTTCATGAAAGGGATATAGAATCTTAAAGAATAGCATAATGATATGAAACAGCCACCACAGAGTCATCTGCACTGAAGTGTATGCAAAGCTCATTCCTAAATTAAAAAAATATTAACAGATAAATTTCTACTTCAGCAAAAATTGAAAAAAAGCTAGCTCTGCAATTATCATCAGCATTGTGAAATACATACTGAGATTAAACCAATGATAGGAAAATTCATAGTTAAATAATATTTATCATTCCATTACCTGAATATACACAGTATGGAGTTGATTTTTGCAGACTCTCAGAAATGTTTACAGATGAACAGAAGAGGCTCCGGCGACCAAAATAACTCACGATTATAGTAGCTCCTACAAATACATGGTGATTAACAATTGGATGAGTAATTATTTAACAGGATAGGGTAAACAGTTATGTGGTACTCTAAACCCACTGAGAGAGATTATTGCAAACAGAAAATGTCGAAATTTAACTGTATTATGCTACTCTTTCTTTTACTTACAATGTAGAAATTAATTATTTAAAGACATCTATTGTCTGGTGGAATTGTAATCTTACTAAACAATCCTTCTCACTTAGCTGGTCTTTCTTAGTAATCAGGACATGTTGCTCTACTGCCTTTATTCAATTTACTTTCTGAGAAAAACCAAGAACCAGCAACCAGATTGTTGGTATCTGAAGATTTGATAGTATCTATATGTTGAGCACATACCTTGCAATTTTATAACTACCAAACAAAATTTCATATGCTAGCTATCTATATGACAATATACTTGTGTGTCAGTAACAACAACAATGATGTGTGTATTCATGAATAATTCTAAATTTTAGAAGTATGAAAGCATTCATGAGTTATAGCTACCAAGCAACTATTGGTGGATTTGCTAAGTAATGTCTTTGCAACTCATGCATTGAAGTTCGATCAATTTGCAGGACAAATAATAGAAAGAGTACAATTCCATTGTGGGACAGTAGCTAAGTGATAAATCTGGGATTGTCCCGGAGCTGTCAGTCGAGACAGTTTGCAAGTATGAGCGCCACACGTATGCACACTCACCCATACTATTTATTTCACTTAGTTACCATGGTTTTTTTCACTTGTTTACCATGCTATTTCATTTTCCTCTCGCTATTTCAATTGAACAGCAATTTTCCCCGTACTTTTTTGAATGGACAATTTAAGTGCTGTACTATTATAGCCAGTAATGACGCATGTACTTGGAATTTTGAGCCAAAGCAAAACATTTCAGTCAGCCGATTAGACATATTGGATTAAAAATTAATTGCACTATATTAACTAGTGTCATCCACTTTAGTTAGCTATTCATTCTTTATGGCTACATTCATTAGCTATTAACACTTACCAATAATCAGTGTGTCAGTAACTATGTAAACGATGAGAATCAAAGGAAACTCCAACCTGATATGAATCAAACAACATGGCCACTATTTCAACACCTGATATCATTAAACTTACATTCTTCTGTGGCAGAGGCATGATAAAACAATGGCTAGTATGGATGCAGAGAAGCCTATTACAGCAGAAAGAATAATGAGAACATCACTTGTAATTGTGTCCACCCGACTGTATAAACTCCAGGAATGGCAGCTTGGCAAGCATTTGGTGTCATTTACGATGTAAAATTCTTCTCTACACTGTATATCACTTACACCTCCATCCTTCACTTCCATAGATAGTGGGTTATCTAGAACTATATAAAAACACACATATAATCACATACTTTCTAATATTAAGCATGTAAATATTATACATAGCAAAGAAACAGCTACCAAACATTTTTAATTCTGTATTGTAAAAAAGTCTGTGAAAGGGAGAGAATATATCTAATGAGTAAATGAAGCTTGAGAAAGAAATTATGAAGTGAAAAATTAGCAGAGTAAAAATCCACAGATAAAAAGAAATTTCCGTTAGTCTGTTGAGAGTGAGACTGTAGCACAGCAGTATAAATGCAGAATTGGAGTGCTTGTTTGCTGGGTGGTTGTCATGCTAGTGCGGGTTCGATTCCCGGTGGCGATCTAACATTTTTGATTCTGTATTGTTAAAAAAAGCCTGTGAAAGAGAGAAAATATATCTAATTGTAAAAGAAGGCTGAGAAAGAAATCCTTGTTCTTGTTAACCACTTAGAGCATACTTCCATTGTTCATGTCTCCATGATTTGTGCAACATGTAGTGGTTATCTAACCATCATCTAAACCAATGTATTAATCAGCATACCTGTGTGGTTAGCTATAACTGGTCAAACCTGTTTTGTCAGTCAGTCTTTTCTCTTACTTTTTGTAGTTCATTCAGTTCTTGATTCTAGTTTTGTCTATGTTGTTTGACTATTGCGAATAACTATATATATAATATATATAAAGTATCTTTGAAGTTGTCAGAGATTAACATTTGCTAGCCATTGACCTGAAACTGATACTCAGGAAACATCTCTCTTGAAGACGAGCAAGTCTATTTTGCATTGGCAGGAAAGAGCTCTACATCCATTGTGTTTCACCTCTTGTCTTTTTAGTTCATCTAACTGTGGCTAAACCTTTTTTTTATTTGGTTAACATCATAGTTTCGTTCCCCACCTCCAGTCTTTTAAACTCTAATCCTGAATAGAAGTAGCAGCTATAGTGAGTATTGGTTAAAGCAGTAAAGAAAAGTTTGAAGTATGAGATCTGCCCCAAAGAGGCTCACCAAAATTATTGTATTATCACATGAATAAATGGTTCATGCATGTCTATAATGTATTATTTATTATATTACTTCAAATTTGTATATCTTTGATATTGTTTCCATTCACCAAACCCAAATATCTCTCTTTTAAGAAACTGTATACTCCTTAATTTTTGATATTTTATTACTAAGAAGACATTAACAAATCTCCCAAACTCAATGTTGCTACTTAAGTGGTCTTCTTCAGTACATTACCATCTATTGTAAACAATGCATTTATTGTATATACTTTCGGTCATTGAGTATACCCATTACCACATTTGTACTTGGGTTGGCAATGACATTGTTCCATACATTAGCCTATGGGAATGTAGATATGTAGCATATTATATGTATACATACATAATTATATATATATATATATCATAGGCGGCGGAAGCAGTTAAAACTAGGAGGGGCTCAACCTAATTAGCTATAAACTACAGTGTATATCTTTGCTAGTAATGAGTTTTGACTGAAACTGCTTGGGGCAGTTAGCTAATACACTGTAATATCATGGCTTACCTGTATCATTAATGTCATTAATGTCTTGATTGTATCCACTGTTTTCACAAGATGGCGCTGACAGAGGTAGGTTACTGCAATCTGGAAGTTCTATGTTAAACATGGCCGCCTCCCTCCACTCCCGATAGCAAGTGTTGTCTCTTATTCTCACACACTGGTCCGATGTTGGTTGCAAGCGAATCCCAGTATCTCCACACAACCCAAACAAATGGAGGCAGAGAAATGGAGCCACCTTATCCTTGCATTCCTGACTTTGATTTAAGAATTCTAAGCCATTCAGCACCAGACCAACTTGTTCTGCACTTATCCCAGACACCAGTATCCCTTTAGTGCTGGGTGGGCTGCAATTGTGATAAAGCAGTGCCTCTGTGAGTTCTCTACGACAGACCTTTGAAGTGTGATACTGAGAAATGCCATCATTAATCGAGCAAGTAGCTGCACCAACTGTTGTCAGGTTTGTAGTGGGTATCTAGTAATTAAAGCATGATCAGCTAGGTAGCTAGTGCAATAAGTGAGTTAGCTAGTTCAGTCTTACCTCAGGTGGCATTAGGAAGAATATTAATGGCAGTGACAGAGTGACCCATACTACCAAAATAAGAAAGCACAAGAGCAGAAAATGTAATAATAGCAGTACTTTGTTTGGTGATAGTGAAAACATTCTCTTCTCATCCATGGCTTCTCAGGGAGGTAAAGCGGAATACACAGCAGAATGCACAAAAATCTTATCAAAGGAGAGATTATACTGCGCCCCAAGTGCGTAGCTACTACTATTGCATGCCACAGTCTCCTTAAATAGAAACTCGTTAGCAAAAACAAAACAAAACAACTAGTAATAGTGAGATATAAAGTGCATTAACATTTTGGACATGCCCAGCTATCAAGAAGCTGCAAGTAGTACAAGCAACAAGGAAGATGCCTAGCTACTTAACAGACTTCAACAAGCTTTCAGAGAAAAAGCAACTTTAAAATAATTTTTTTTTAGGAAACCCAAACCCAAGTGTTGGTTGACCCAGGATTTACCATTTTCATAAGATAAGCTACGATGACTTGCAGAATTCTATAAAGTGAAGTGTGGCATTCTCCCATATTTCTCTGATCTTACATTTGTGGTAATAGTTAGAAAGCTTCATGTGTGCTTTCTAACACTGACCTGTTAGTACTTTTAGTTATACACACGGCTTGATAGCTAATTAAGCTGGTCACAATACTCATAGCTCATGTTATCAAGATATATAGTGATGCCCAATTAAAGTTTTGGGGAATTTATTATATAGCTAAATGTATTATATATATTATATTGAAATAACTGTGTTTTTACCATGTATGACATATGCGTCTACTTAGCTATATAAAATAGATATTATATTTATATCCCAACATAAATTATCAGCTCAGTGGTATAAAAATTAGAATAAGATGTTGAGATATTGTGAAAATGTGGTAAGAATTTCAAATGGTTGTAAATAGCTACTGCAATAAGCTTGAACTAGGCTCTAGAAAGACGTAGTTAACTACTTATTGTGAAATTCTTTAGCTACATTGAAGATAAATTAACTGAATTGAATTTATCTGCACTTTTTATCAATAAAGAGCATACCTATTTGAGTTCCTTAGCAGCAGACGTTGTAATTTCAGTCAATGGACCATCAAATTAAATATAACTAAGCGTATAATTGACAATTTCAAAATAATTTCCAACTGACTGATAATTGACTGATACATACCACTTATTTGATTTGCTAGTTAGCTATTTCTATCATAAATAACATATATTATTGAACAAATTGCATATACTAATTCCAGTGCATACACTGTTAAAAATGGGGTGCATGGGAATCCCATTTTGAGGTGTCCAGGTAACACTGGCTGTACTACTCCTCATGGGGTGTTTCCATTTCACCTAGAGGAAGTGTTCAGTTACACCCCTGTACACCCTTCATTATACCAAATGGAGTGTTGTGATACACCCATGTTCAAGGACTAAGTGTTCTACTACACCCCTATCAGAGCTCATAATGCACCAAGTATGGTGTTATTGATACTCTACCAATGGGGTGTTGTGATACTCCCTTAAACTAGCTACTACAAACACTCCAAATGGCGTTTACAATACTCACTTTATAGCCATATAATTTTAGTGTATAAAATTTATTCCAGTAATCAGCAAATGCAATAAATATTGGTCCGTGATGTGACATTGTATCTGTGTGATAGGTGAAGAATTAACTGTTCATGAATGAATGAAGATGCTCAGGAATTCTTCATACAGCCAGGATGATTAGAACTGTTCATCACTCATGTCAGCAGTGATCTACAAACAGCAACAATAAACAACAACAAAACATAATGGTAATTGACTTTGGACCAGTGTTGGGTTAAGCCCTGTAATTAAGAACTTAAGTCCAAGCTCAAGTCTTTATAGATTTTTAGAGCTTATAAGCTCAAGCTCATCAATTTCAAATCAAACTTAAGTGCAAGCTCAAGTCTTTATTTAAAGGCTTAAACAAAAAGGAAATGACTTTATTAATCATTTTATTGAGAAGATACATTGAAAATTACATAGCGTAAGACCTCATTTATCGGACCAAGTTGCCCCATGAACCATAACTCATTAGCTGAATGATTTAAAAATTTATGGTTTCGACCAATCATGAGGTTATTTCATACCTTGCAATACTCATATTTTTAAAACACAATTTGCAGGTCGCTGTGCAGAGGCAGTGCAGAAGCAGTCAGGCCTCGATTATCGCCCAGGACCACCAAATATCGGCCCGTCGTACCAAATTTATTCCCATAGAATTCTTTTGTCACATTTGTATATATGTTCGTACTTAATTTCCTATAGGAATAGTCCTTGCAAATTAGCTTACAAAGTATAAAGGTAGTGGCAAAAAAAAAAAGTTTTTCTGTTCAACCTATGACCATACTTAGCTTCAACTAAATGGTCCATTTACTATCAATTGTTTCTGATTGAAGGTGGGGGGAGGGGGGGGGGGCAGTATATGAATTTTTTTAGGGACTGTATAGAAATATTTTTTATTGGAAGTGTTTACTGTAAAAAGGACAAAGAAGGCAAGCACCCCCCCCCCCTTATCAATCTGAAAAACAAAAACAAAAACAAAAACCCTTGACCAGCATTACCACAATGTGCTACTGCCATTGGAGTTTACTTCATTTTCATTGGAATGCCAACAAAAAAAAAAAATCATGACTTACAAAAAAATGAAAAGATCAAATGCTACGAATCAAAGTTCAGGGTTCAACATATGGGACAAAGTTTATTTTTACTATTGGGGTTTGGTACGACACAGTCTTCATGAATCCACCTTGAACAGATGCACTGAAGCCATCTGCCCGTTCCTTCATCCTCTTCAAAAGAACTGAAGCAGACACAACATAAATCTGTGAATATGCTACTATCCATTGTAACTTTTGATCTCTTGTGCAGAGTACATCTACTTGTAATCTTGCTCCCACCTCCAACTAAATTCAAATGTCCTTTATTTGTTGAAGTTTCAGTAGTGACCTCTCGAGAGCGTTTCTTGCCTGTCACAGTTTTTCTTTTCTTTCTCCTCCTCTGCCTGCTTTCGCTTCTTTTCCTTCTCCTCAGTTCGTCGAATTCTTTCCTCAGCCTTTCTTCTTTGTTCTATTTCTTTTTCCCTTTTTTTCCTTTCTCTTTCCTGTTTTTCTCTTTTCCTTCTCCTCAGCTTCACACTTCTTTTTCTCTTCCTTCACTTTATAAAGTGACCAACACTCATCGCTAGTGAGAACACGTGCTCAACCCGTCTTTGATGATATCGTAATAACATACCTTACCACAGGTAAATTCAATAGATTGGTGAATGGTGAACGTAAATTTGAGGAAGCAACAGGAGGTGTAACTTTGGTGAGTGATACAGTACTCGAATTTGCAACTGAAGGAGACCATGGAACCGGCATGGTAACCGCAACTCCAGTACATGTGGTGACTGCACCAGGAATCAATAATCCACGTTGTGCAGTGACTCTGACTGGAGGTGATCCAGTGGGTGTGGTACCTAGAAAGTTAAACAATACAGGTATTGTAACATCACAAATACAAATTAGGCATGTAAAGTGAAATTCCCCCCCCCTCCCCCACCCAACAAATAAATAAATAAATAAATAAATAAATTATTACTACCACAAATATTGAAGGATATTTTAGTAGAATGGCAGGAGTCAAACTGAAATGGAGGCATAACTTGAAAAGTTTGAACCCTGAAATATCAGTTATAAAGACAAATGAGTGAATTTTGTTTCCTGTTGTTGTTTTGTGTTTATAGTTCAGTCCATAGATTTGAAGTTCTATTGTTCATTAGACAGCACTTAGTTTGGGGACAGTTGGGACAAACTATTTTCTAAATGAAACCATTTACAGGAAAATAGGGCACAACGCGGCCTTCATAAAAAATAAACTGTTTTTGAACTAACACATTTTATCAGCATCGAGTTTGATTGCCTTAGCCGTTCACAATATACAGTATGACCTAATCAATTTCCCCTTGGTAGGCTTATTGGATTCAATTGATTATTATTCCCCAACATTCACGTGTGCTGCATTGAGCTCAATTTTATCGTAGACAGTCTCACATGATAACATAGGTAGCATTGTATGCAAATGAAAAATTATAGCTCTGCCTAAGTTACTATAGCTACTTATATCTTTCTCTCAAATTATCTGGGATTAACAAAAAATGCGATCTGCCAAAAAATCATTTAAAAATTACGTACAGACTTCATGCTACCAAAAAAAAAAGTTTTCTGAACAAAATTTTGGTCTTCGGAAAAAAATGTATGGAGAGTTCTTATCACTAAATGAAAAAATGTTACTTCAAAACACCATTAATTCTTACCTGAAACTTGAGTAGTGGATCCAGAGTGAGAAAGGGATCCAAGGGGCTTGGTACCTGCTACGACATCTGCTGTGACGAGCAAACTTGATCCCAGGGGTGTGGTACATGCTACAACATCAGTTGTGAGGTGCAAGCTTGATCCCATGGGTGTGGTACCTGCTAAGACATCTGTTGTGACGTGCGAACTTGATCCCAGGGGTGTGGTACGTGCTAAGACATCTGTTCTGATGTGCGAACTTGATCCCAGGGGTGTGGTACCTGCTAAGACATCTGTTGTGACGTGCGAACTTGACCCCAGGGGTGTGGTACCTGCTAAGACATCTGTTGTGACATGCGAACTTGACCCCAGGGGCGTGGTATTTGCTAAGACACCTGCTGTGACATGCAAACTTGATCCCAGGGGTGTGGTACCTGCTAAGACATCTGCTGTGACATGAGAAGTGGATCCTGAATGTGTGGTGACTGCGATTTGAGTAGGCAATTCAGTGAGTGTTGTAACACCCGGGGAATTGTGGTGTTCAGGAACATTGTATTTGAGCCATTCTGTGTACTTAGGATCAACCAAGTCATATCCTTCTTCCAAACGTTGAGCAAAAAGAGGTTTTCAAGGATGAAGGTTGTTGAGGTACCAGCTGACTGATCAGCAACTAAATCTTCTTCACAATGTCCTGTAATGCTCCTTTGATCATTACTATGGTCATTTTCCTCACATTAGATAGACACACTGGTAGTAAGTGGTCCATCACCTAAGGAAAAAAATATAATCAATTTAACAGCATACTGATCAAATCCACTCCTCCAGTAGACTAGGTCAAAACATTTGGTAATGAGTACCATAGTGTTCAACAATTACACTGTGTACAAACTTTAGTTGTCCTTAACTAGTACCAAATAATAAAACCCTCACCATCACAGACAGGCTTTCATTTAGAGAGTTAAAATGTCAGGTTTTTTCCTTCTTTTTTTTAAAATGTAAATTTAGCGTACAATACATAAGGTAAAGCCAACTACCCATGAGCTAATGCTATGGCAGCCTGAAAAAAACGTGACACAAAATAAAGCATGATAAAGAAAGGAAATATCGCAGTAGCAACAGGAATTGGAATTGACCTTATCCTTGAAACCATACCCAAATTTGGAAATAAATATTGACAATTTGTTATGGAGTATTAGGCAGGTATATATTTTAGCGTTTCAGGTTAAGGTGCAAGCTTCATATGGGGTTGAATTTTTTTGTTCACAAGTTTTAATATTAGCAGAAATTGTTACAGTGCTCACTAATATTCGCTATAATGTGATAAATGTTACCTTCAGGCACTTAATTAAAGCCAAATGTTTAGCTGAAGTGAGTAAAATAAGGTGAATTTTATAGATTTAGCTTGGGGGGTGGAGTGGGGAAGGGTTGGCAATGTGCTGATTGATTACAGACATTCACAGCTTCAACAACTTCTGGTTCATTTGTATTTTAAGTTCAAATGTACAGACTCACCTGTATGAGTGACAATCGATATTGCAGATGGATCGAAGGGATATATGCCACATTTCTTGAAGCCATTAACAAGATTTGCAGGAGTTGCAGCACTCTCCCAGGCTGGTTTAAACACTAAATTGAAATTTAACTTGGTAATCACTTTACCAGGATTAGTCTGATAAAATCTATGACAAAAATCTTGCCAGTGAGACTTGAGTGAGCGAAAGAAGCTTGTATCAAGGGGTTGACATTCGTGTGTAGTATGTGGTGGCAAGCATAGCATGACTACACCACAGTCACGAGCATGCTGAATTGTACATGGCTCAAAATGGGAACTGTGTCCATCAAGCAATAGGAGAAGTGGGCGTCCAGACGATGCATTGGGTAGAAAATGATCACTGAGCCAGAACTTGAACAATTCTTGATCTATCCAGCCATTGTCACTAACAGCAAAACGTGAACCATTCACACCATTCAGAGTCCATAATAAATCATTTCATTTTGTGCTTATTTGTGATCACTTTGTTTCTTTTTGTTCAGGTAGCATCCTTGTTGGACGCCAGTGCACTGTGGCTTATGTCGGGGCGTCGAGGAGGAATTAAGCAGAAGGTGAACAGTGAGAGTTTGTACTACCCATCAAAGAAGCCTAAGTCAACACGACAGGAACCACACCATCTGCGGTCAAAATCGAACCAAGCAAATCAGTTGAGTTCAAAGCTTGAAAGTGACATAGAATTGTCAGATATGAGTCTGAGCAACAACAGCAACCTCAACCAGCTCAGGATGAAATACAACAACAACAACCTCAGCTAGTCCAGCCAGATTTTACTGCTTTACTTACAATGATGGTGAAGTCACAGGAGGCGGACAGGCAGATGCGTAGAGAAGAATTGACATTGGAGAAAGAAAAGCTAGCTCTAGTCCAGGAACAATTAAAAGATAAACAAGCAAAAGAGGAAACAGAGAGGAAAGTATAAGAAGTAGAACAAGAGAAGTTGGATGCACTGAGAATGGAAGAAAGTAACCTGCTCATGAGTATTACCGCTAACAATTTGGAAAAAAGAGAACAGGCAAAAAGAGACCGCCTTATTGAAAGAATCCCTTACATGAAAGGATAGGATGTGGAGCTCTACCTGCAATCTGTTGAAGTGGAGCTTAACCAGCATGTCATTCCATTGGCAATGTGGAAGAAGGCAGTCTCTAGCAGATTAACCCCAAAAATCAAGAACTGTGTGCTGGATACACTCATGTCACCCACAGCAACTTATGAAGATCACCTGAAGGCCAGGATATTTAAACGAGCTGGGAAGTCAATTAACGAAATAGGTTCCAAGTTATTTGATACCCTTGTCAAGGACTCCCAAGGAAGAAAGCATAGGAAGACAATCCAGCAGATCACTCAGCTTTTAAAAAGATTTTTCTTTGAAGACTCCAACAAGACAGAAATACTTACTCGTTCGGCAGCAGCACTGTTGAGGACAACCCAGGGGCGGATCTAGAAATTTTGAAAAGGGGTTTCTTTTTTTTTGCTAGTGTATTATTGTCACCATTCTGGCGGCTCTAGAAATTTTAAAAGGGGGTTTGTTTGTTTTTTGCTAATCAGTTAAATCATACACACTCAGAGATTTTTATGCCTAAATAAGTAATAGTAGAAAATTTTACAGTTTCTTGAAAGAATCGTGAAGAAAGAACTGATGACTGTTACTATTGTTAAGTACTTTGATTTATGCTGGTAGTGAAAAGTGATGAGTTGCTATGATACATTGATGAATTAAAATATGTTTATATTATTACAAATGAAGAACTATATTATGATATCATGATTGTTGAAGTCTATGATGTGAAATTAGTTTTAAATATAAGTGAAGTTTACATTAGCTATGTAATTAAAGTGATATAAGTAATGAAGTTAAAGGAAGAACTGATGACTTTTAAAGTATATTTCAAGGTTATGATTTAGCTAGTTACAAAACAATTCTTCTATTACACACCAACTTAAATCTATCAACAATCACATCAAAATCGATTGGCATGTCATTATGAATACTCATCATGACCAAGGATGACAACCGCTCCTGTCCCATGGTACTCCTCAGTGCAGTTTATATATTTGCTAATGTGCTATTAGTGCGCTCATTCTCGCAAGATGTCACAGGTAGAGTGCATGCTATTCTTAACAACACATATATGTTCGGGAAAAATTCCTTATCACACATGGCTAAGGCTAACTTTAAAGTGAATGGACGATTTTCAGAGCTTTGCTGTTCATATTTCCTTCTCCATCGAAAAATCTCTGTACCTACAAGTGCAGGTTGAGGTAGATCACCTCTATATCTATCAACTAGTCTATCAAAATTTAATGAAGTTGCTGATTGTTCACATAATAGTGAAGGAACTAAGGTAAGAAGCTCAGATACAAATATTTGATGCTCTCCAAATCATTCCTGCATTTGTTGGATCAGATGATCTAGCAAAGGCAGTGCAGTCATTCTTCTATAATATGTTTCAGCAGAATCATACTCCACATTTTCTCGGCCTTGCTGACAACCAACAGTTCTAGGAACTTCTCGCGAAACACCAATGTCATTAGCCAAAGCTTCTGCTTGTTCATACTAGTCATGAAGGAGCTGATCATTTGAGCGCATGGCTTTCAAGTCAGATATAACATGCTGAACTTTCATATAAGCATATGCAAGATCATTGGTTTTGTATTGAAGTTTTATACTAATTGGTTTAATTACTGACATGCAATGCATTGTAACTATGAAAGCATAAATAAAACCAAAGCTATTATAGATTTTCAGCAAACCGGTTGCAGTCACTATAGTGCTAGCATCCCAGTCCATACTACCATATGTAGTATCACGAGTGGTTATAGCTTCCATTACAGCATGAAGATATTTAAACAAGTCAAAAAAACTCTCACATGCTTCATGACGGTATATCCAGCGAGTTCTACACAAATCTTTTACTCTAACTAACTTCGTACGTTTATCAATTACACGTTCAAGAAACATTTGCCTTTTTGCACTATTTTTAAAGAAATAAGAAGATTCTGTGATAGCACCGTTCATATTTCGAATAGGTTGTAAACTACAAGCCTGTACAATGCATAAGTTCAAAACATGTGAACTACAGTGTACGTAGGTAGCCAAACTGTTTTCTGCTAATAGCAAGCCTTGCACACCACGTTGAGCTGCCATATTAGAGGCTCTATCATACCCTTGTCCTCCACAATCTTGAAAATCCAAACCATACTTCAATAAAGTTTCTTTGATCTTAGCAGCCAAAGCTTCACCAGTTACTCTCTCAGTAAAGTCTAAAAACTCTTCTCTTATGCAATCTTTACTATCTACAAATCTTAAAACGATGGATACTTGCTCTTTATTAGATATGTCACGTACTTCGTCACATAATACAGAATAAAACTTGGCTTCTTTTATTTCACTAATTATATTATCTCTAAAATAATCTCCTAATATTTCAATTAGCTGATTTTGAATAGTTTCACTGGTGTAAATGGCATTCCGTCCAGATTCTTTGAAATGCTTTTCAAGAACAGTGTCTCCTGATCGTCATACTGAAGTAAGGCCAAAAAGGTGCCTTTGTTACTGCTTGGATCAGCTGTGCTATCGTCTCTATGCCCACGAAGTGCTATACTTTGTGTACCACACAAATGAATGGCATCTGCAATATGTTTAATTATAGAACGATTTTTAGTTATTTCTTTTAATCTACTATTTACAAGCAGATTATCAACAGCTAATTGTGGTCTGAACTGTGAATTTTTCAAGCTTCTGCCTGGGTGACTGCCAGCTGGTGATAATTGGTAGAAATATGCTTGGAAAATTTACTTGTTTTTGCTGTCCAATAATTAAATTTCTTGCATACCAACTGACCTAAATTATCCTTATTGGCAAAAAGCACACAAGGTAGACAAAATATACCATCTTCTGCTTAGCTATATACAAACCAAGGATTCTTCTCTAAATATGACAATTGACAAGACCTCTGACACCCATCTAAGTATCTACTAGGAAACTTAAAATCGCTATTAGGCTTAAAGTGTTTAGTTAAGATAGAGTACTTTAATGTTGAGGAAAAACACCTTATAGAGGTTTGAGGGGTTGACTGTAGAAGCAACCCAATATCGTCACATAGTTGCTCACTCATGCTACTACATAACGAAGTACTAGAAACCGCAGGCGCTAGAGCAAGAGTACCTGGGACAGGAGCAGTTTGAGGAGAAAGAACACCACAAAAAGAGGTAGGAGAAGCAGGAGGGGGTGAAATTGGTGTATCGGCAGGGGCATGAAGACTCAAGCATGGAGAAGTAGGTGCAGAATCAGGGAGATCAATGAATTCTCCTTCTTCTATTCTAGGTCTTTTTGTAGATAAAGCATTATCAGGAGAAGAGTCTGCAGAAATTCCAGCTCCAGAACTTTTCCTAAAATTGGCATGACTACTTAATACATTGCAAGGAGGCTATCTAATTTAACACTAACTTGTGAAAGAAGGAGGTCAACTTTCTCTGAGACATGGCCAACAGATACAGCCCCTGGATATACTTCCACTAACCAAACCACACAAACACTCTGACAACCGAAGACACTTCAATGAAGCCTTACAAATGCACGATCAGCTGGTTGTTGTGTGCGTTTATTAGAAAACACAGCTAAATACTGGGCGTGTTCAGCTATACAACTATAGACGGACCGCCCCAATTTTGGTTTAATTGATCGCGGAGAAGTCGCGATATTGTTTCTCTGTGGAGTTCCATTGTGCCAGTTTGGGAGTTCAGTAGTGGTTGTAAACCGAAACCTAATGATACCCCCTGGATCCGCCACTGCAACCCTCAGTGTTAGTCAGCAAGATCTCTTGGACACTAAAACACCAAACTCGTTTGATGCCTAGCAGACTTTTGTGACAGGATTGATTCGATGGAAGCCACCAGGAGACTTGACAGAGGCAATGAAGGACATGGGCCAAGACAGCAGCAGAGATATCAACAGCACCAAAGCAAGTGGTGTTTTCACTGCCGCCGCAACAATCACAATTCAGCTGAGTGCAGATTTCTGAATAGCATTTCACCAGCTAAACCCAGTGGAAGCAAAGTGATATGTTACAACTGCCAAGAACCAGGACACACTCGTCCTGACTGTCCTAAGCGTAACCAGCCAAAGAAGGACCTTGGTGAACGGAAGGAGTCATACAACCTCAAATTGCCCAAAAGTGATAAAGTAGAGAGGAAAGTCAACTTCACTACAAGCCAGGATAAGCCAAAGTTTGTGAGTGGTATGTTCTCTTGGACAGTGGGGCAGATATTGCAGTTATCCCAGACTACTACCTTGTTGAACCAAACCAGCTATTGCAGGAGTTCTACCTGGTACACGAGGCATTCATGGTCATCTCATCTACAGGCAGAAGGCAAGAGTGGACCTGACTGTCGGAGGAACCACAGTGACCAGGGTGGCAGCAGTTGCCCCATGTTGTGCTAGATGTCAATCTTGCCAATTCAGTAGATAGGTCAATTGTAGATGCTTGCTTTCCTTCCCCTTCTATGCAGGTGAATGCAATGGAGACCATCAGAGCCCAGGCACAACAAAGAGAAATGGAAGAACAGCAGTTAGCTAAAGAAATAGCAGAGAAAAAGGCAGATGTGAAACTGGCTTAAGAACTGGGTGACCAGGTGCAGCGGTACGGCTTAGAAACCCTAGTATGTAATACTGAAGAGGAGATTGGTGACAGTGCAGATGAGAAGGAAGAGCAGGTTGAGGACATTAGCGAAGGAAAGAGGATGAGGTTGGTGAGCAGATCTTCGGCAGAAGTGAAGCCTTGGTAGCAGTTGAGGAAATTGAGAAGAGTGCTTCTGACTGTGAGAAGAGGCAGAAAGATGGTGAAGTTATGGATTTTAATTCTTGTGTCAATAACATGTATGCTTGTATTCTGGACATTGTAGATGATGGGAAAGATTTTGAGATGTTCTGTAGGGAATTACTGGATGACAGGTCTAGAGCAGCTCAGAGTCCTAGCTGATCAGAACATGCGTGGATACCTTTGGAGGGACAAGATCTTTTACCACCAGGAGATAGGTGAAGAGGTCAACAGGCCTGACCTTCTTGTAGGAGAGATGCCCCAATCCATCATGAGCAATCCTCATAATCTGTTTTCTCCTGGGACCGTCCCAGGAGAAAACAGATTATGAGGATTGCTCATGATGGATTGGGGCATCTCTCCTATGTAAGCCCATTAGTGCCTGTAATCAAGCCTGATGGTAAGGTGCGTCTATGTGTTGACTACAGGCGCCTCAATTCCATAACTCCCCAAAGACATCATGTAATACCAACAGTGAGTGACATCCTTGAGCGAGCAGGGAAGGCTAGGGTTATGTCCAAACTTGACCAGGCCAAAGGGTTACCAACTAGCCATGGAAGAGGAGTCTAAATTTGACAACATTTGTTTCCCCTTTTGGAAGATTTCGATTTTGCAGGATGCCCTTTGGGCTCAAGAATTGCCCTGCAGTTTTCCAAGATTGTATTGAGAGAATTCTAAGAGATTGCACCGACAATTCCTCCGACTATATCGATGATATTTTGATTTTCTCTGTGGATTTTGCAAGTCATTTGGTTCATGTTGAGGAAGTTTTGTGTGCTTTGAGTAGAGCTGGACTTACAACAAAGCCCACCAAATATAGCTGGGGCAAAGCAAAGCTGGAGTACTTGGGTCATTTAATAGGTGGTGGAGAAGTAGCTGTACCCCAACACCGTGTGACAGCCATGCTTAAGTTCAAGAGACCTGTAACCCACACAGTTGAGGTCATTCCTGGGATCAATGGGATTTTATAGGAAATTTATCCCAAAATTTGCTACCCTGTCGTCTGTTCTATCTCCTGCTACTTCCAAATCGGCGCCCAAAAATGTGCACTGGACGCCTAACATGAATAAAGCCTTCTGTGAGTTGAGGTCATCTTTATGTAATAATGTTGTTTTATGTGTGCCAAGTGTCAGTGATACATATAGTCTACACACAGATGCATCAGGAGCAGGTCTAGGAAGTATTTTACATGTTGTGCGTGAGGGAAAGGAGATCCCTGTTGCCTTCAGATCCAGACAGTTGAACAAGGCTGAAAAGAACTACTCTGCCACAGAGTTGGAGCTACTGGCTGTGGTGGATGCCGTGACCCACTTCCTATACTACCTACATGGAAGAAGTTTTAGTGTTTACACTGATCATAGGGCCTTGTGTTTTCTTTATTCCTCCCCAACCTTGTCTAGATGTTGTTAAAGTTAATAGACTTTGATATCACATTTATACACAAATCTGGCAGTGACAATGTCAATGCAGATGCCTTGAGCCGCCAAGCCTGGAAGGAACCTTGTCAGACTGATGCCGGTACTGCAGAGGAGGTGAAGATAGAGGGTGGAGCCAGTCGTTATGTCTGGCCCTCGCTTTATTCCGGCAACTCCAGAGGTTTTGCCTCCGAAAGGGGTGATGTCGGGCAGGACATTTGCAACAAACAAGGGAATCCATTAGAAGACTGACAGAAACACTAAATAACATTCCATGTTCATTTTTTTGCATATCAACAAGAACACAAAACATATGTTCCACATAATTGTAAAGGTGCCTGGAGTGCCTGCTGACCTTTCACTCTTGCACAGTTGTTCAGTTGTACCAACACAGCGTTTCGTGTGCTTCTCCCTTGTACACTGTAAAAATTATAGCGTGAAAACCCACCAAATTCACACCAAACTGGTGGTGTGAATGCCCACCACCTATGCATAGTGTGTCCTTCACACTTTCTTCCTAGTGTGAATGCACACTTAGTGTGAAATTCACACTCAATGGAATAGCATGGACCCTTTACCGAACATTAATTATATTCATGTGCAGGCAAAAAATTAAGCCAATATCATTTACAATTGGTGTTAAAAAGTACGAATTTAAAAGCACACTGTCATACCTAATGTAAGAGTTGTACCTAAAGTAAGAGTTGTACCTAAAGTAATAAATGTTTTGTACACTTGTGTGCTAGATAAGAGAGTTGACTAAGATTTTAGTCCTCTGATTGAGATCTGGGATTACACCAATCTCTTTTTGGTTGATATGTATTACTAGAATCAATGTAACTTAAAGTAAGTATGAGTTCATAGTGATTGTGGTGAGAATTCACACTAAATGTGGTGTCACACTAAATTTGGTGTGTACTTCACACCCAAACGATGAGGTGTGCGTATCCCACCATATTTTGGTGTGACTATTGTTATAAGTGATTCACGCTTAATTTGGTGTGAACTACACACCTTTTGGTTTACAGTGTACTCTGTTGTTTCCTGAATTAAAGTTTTTTAACCAACTTATTTGGGAAAGGCTATCCTGGGCACTAGCTGCGTACACTTCAAGGGCCACAACTCTGTTGGCAGCAACTGAAACATCGATCAGTGGAGGAGTAGTCCCTTTCCAACTCCAACACAAACCCTTACACTTTTGTATAACCATGACACTTTACACTGTCATTCAATGTAATCCATCAAATTATTTTGTAAGGCTAATGACTCTATTCCATCTGATTTGACAAATATATTGCACACTATTGAAATCAGAAACAGAGCAAATGACGATCTACCAAGTGTTAACAGTAGCTACGTAGTCACAGTATTTCCGCTATTGTGAGTGATCAGTGTGTAGAGATGTCCGAGACTTGATCCGTTTCTGGATTTTCTTCAGAGCATTTACACACCACCATCCATCAGTTATGAAGCTAAGGATGACTACAACAAAACTAGTCTCTGAAGCAATTGCTGAGGCAATAATCACACTGAAAATGTGTGTAGAACTTTCACATGGTAGAGGAGGCCCTGCGATGGCATCACAGAGAATGTCATCCAGGCTGATTTTGAACAGGTTCGAGGCACTTAGAAAAACAAAGGAAGTGAATACCATGTAGAGGACAAAGATGATCATGTAGTAAGATAGCAGTGCTAAGATTTTTGCTTGCTTTTTTCCAATATGATTCTTGTCCGTCTTCTTCAGTTTCTGAACGGCAGCATAGTGCTAATGATCAAATATAGACAGTAGAAATTACTGAAAATAACATTTTGATATAATAATAATAAGGTTTGGCCATTCAGTCTATACATGAGGCTCTTAAGTTGATCTATTATAGTATATTTTCCAACAACGTATAAAGTCATTCCTTTCTGTATGCAAATGTATTTTAATATAATTGTTTAGCCCTAGCCCTAGTTCTACAGCCCTAGTAAGCTCTAGCCCTAGTTTTAGCAAAGCCCTAGAAAGGAATTTTAAATAATATATTATTTATATATATTAGAGTTCAAGTTTATTTAAATCTAGAGTTCAGATCCTTTCTGGGCTATGAGGTGATGGTTTTGTCCTTAGGGTGAAAATGTTTTCTTCTTTTAAAGCTAGGATGAATTTATTTTAGGATAATGTAGCTAACTACAAGAACTGTGTACAGCAGTATTTGTAGGCTTTAAAATTTACCATGTATATAATATAATAGAATATCAAAATGAAGATTGTGCATCCCACTCCCTGTAGAATCACCAGGAGGTAAATATAAGTGTAAAAAAATATCTTCAAGTCTAAGAGATGGCTCCACTGATAGCACTTAATATTGGTACTAAGGGAATAATAAAAGCAGCTGCTACAGAAACGAAGTGTGCCAATCTCCCGCTCTCGAACCAAAAGGATGTAAACTTGGAGCTTGCCTCACTATCCAGAAGATAGCAGTGACATGATCCAGCCACCACATGGTAGTCTGAACTGTGATGTACGTGTTCACTATACCTATTTAAAACATGATGGGTGTAAATTATTATAATAAAAATTAGTTATAATGTACCTGATAAAACACACACCCCTGTCACACTTTGAAGTGATATGAAGTAATTTTTCGAAGAGCAGAAAAGTTCTTGGTGAAACGATAATATGAAATTAAATAATGCTAAAAAAAAATCAACCATATGATTCAATCATTCTCACATGAAATAATTATAATAAAAACAATTTCTCTCAGTTTTAGCAACAGATTTAATACTTAATTCGACGTTTCAATTTCTTGCCAAATACCTTCTCAAGAAGTCCTCGGAAGAAATTGAAATGCCAGGTCAAGTTTTAATTAAACATTATTGGCTGTTAAAAATGGAGGAAAACTGCTATTATCATATTAATATATACATGTATAATAATTCAGTTGAAGACAATTATTATATCAGAAAAATTGAACCTTAGGTTACAAATAATGAATGGGGTTCGTATATACTATTATAATAATATAGTGGACTTTTAACTATGTACTGGGTATGATTTATACTGTCTTACTCTTTCATTGTTAATGTCTAGCCAGCAAAAATATTCAGCTACACAGCAAGAATTCCTCAAGTTTGATTATAGACAAAGCCAAAGATGAAAGCATGCTGAAGAGCTACAGTTATTGACCAGGTAAAAACATGTCTGGCTATTTTTTTTAACTGTTATTTAATGAGACAACTACTTTTTTGTTTGGCATTGTGGTATGTAATGTAATCATATCATGATATCTAATCCACATGTTGTTCAGCAAAAATAATAACTATTACTTACATTCAGCTTCATATTCAAGTTTGTACAAATCCAAATCAAGCAAGCTTTTATAAAACTTACATTCTATCTTTGTTAAACCAGGATATTATAATAACAAAGGTAGCGATACAAACTGAGAAAAGATATCCAGATTGCTGTAACACTACTGCAGTCCTTCCGAACCAATTCCACCGAAAGCAGTTTGGCACACAAATAGTGGAGTTGAACTCACGGAAAAAGTTAGGATTGCACTTTACATCCTCTAAATTTAAAAATACATTATTATTCAGTAAGCAACAGCTTAGTAAAGATATAAATATCTATCTCTAGCTACAGATATATAATTATCTAACTTACCCAGAGCAGCGAAGTTTCCCAAGGCAATAATGTCAACAATGCTCTCTGCATTTGTCTACGAGATTATACACATGAAGCAGTAAACCAAACAATTTAATTTAATTACTTTTGGTAAACTATTTTGAGGCTTGTTTGCAAGTGGAAATTTATGAAAAGAAATAATAATATCTAAATTAATTTTCTTACTACATCTCTAGTTTCAAATACGATCACTGGAGCAAACACAAGAATCCAGACTACAAGAATGAGTGAGGATAGTATCACTATTGCCCAAGAAACTTTCATGACTACTTCACCTTTGATAGATAATTGTTGAATAGTTAGTTGCGAATTTTGCAATTTAATCATTTCATCAAATTGTTGTCCTGTTTTTCCTTCCATAAATTCCCAAGAGGTTTCATTACGAACTGAATGTAAATAATTGATACTGATTATCATTGGCATGCTGATAGCTTATTAGGTGTCAATAATTTCACTTTCGAAAAAATTTATTTAAAGAAAATGATCCCATAGCTTTTCATGGGTCACTTCTACAGAGCAGAGAAAAGGAAAGGAAAAAAAAAAAAAGGTATTCAATGTTTACATTAAAACCTGAAGATACGATGATAAACAGAGTAATAATAACAACAATAATATTAGTAGTCGTAATAATAATAGTAATAGTAGTAATAATAACAATAACAATAATAATAATTATTATTATCACTTCATAATTTCTTTCTCAGCCTTCTTTTACTGATTAGATGTATTCTCTCTCTTTCACAGGCTTTTTTTTTTTAACAAAAAGATTTGGTCGTCATTGGGAATCGAACCCAGTACCGTTTGCTTAACACACAAGCGCTCTGCCACTGAGCTATGACAACCAGCCGGCAAACAAACACTCCAATTCTGTATTTATACTGAATACAGAATTTTTGTTGGTCTGTTGAGAGTGAGTCTGTAGCATAGCAGTACCCCTTTTATTATTATTATTGTTTAAGTTGATAAAATTGTTCATATAACTGGATATATAGAACTAAACTACACTTTTTAATTTAAATTTAATATAATTAATTTTCCATATCATTTATATGATATCTAAGAAAACAAAATTAAAGGATGGCAAAATTCACTCATGTCTATTTGCAATTAGCTAAATGAACAGACAAAAAATTAAAATGCTTCAGGTATAATTTTTTTACTTCATAAAAATTAATTCAATGTCAAATAACAACAACAAAAACAACAACAACAACAACAACAACAAATTACAACACTCCAAATGAATATTAAGTCAATTTACTTTTTGTATCTGCAAACATTCGTGATCTTCTTCATTACTTTCATGAAGTACAGTCTGTCACTTACATAGAGTAGGTTAACTAGAGGATACGAAACGTCTAATGCAATAGTGCTTACAAAAAATGCATTTGTAATGTGAGTAGCACCAGAACTGGTAAAATCATCCAGACTGAAGCCGTCTTGTTCTGAAAGGAGTAAAATCAGTACTATAGAAAATATTATGTAGAGTAAGAATGCTATGAAGTAGTATGATAGAAGAGCCACAAGTTTAATTTCTTTTCTTCCAATATAATAATTCTCGTCTCTGAGCTTCTTCATTGCAGAGTAATGCTACAAACAGGCAAACATTTACAATAAATCATTGGGAAATAATACTTTTCAATTTAATTATAACCTATCTATATTCGAATAGTAAGAAGTAGTTAAGTAAATATTGCTTGAAATTTCATAATTCTTTACTCTTATTAGCTAGATCTGATTATTAAGAATAGAATGATGTTTGTTGTATGCCATTTATTGCACATTGAACAATTTAAGCAATAAAATTACAAATTGATATACAATAGTTGTGGTTTTACATCCGATCAAACAAAGTAATTTAAATCTTATTTGAGTATATTAACCAGTAGCTAACTAACTAGAGCAGGTGCTGTTGTAGCTTAACTTAGTACAAAATTAACCAAAACAAAATTATTGAAATAAATTGCTATCAGGCTAATGTGTTTGCAAAGAATGCGAAAGAAACCCTCTCAACTTTAGACAAATGACCTGAATATCAAATTTTCCCATTGATATGTGAAGGTTGATACTCAGATATTTGGTCAGATAAAGTGCACATTGGATAGAGCAGACATAAATTAAAAATCTAGGATATTAGTCAATTATACTCATCCACTGGATAATAGATTCTATGTTAAGCCAGTATCTATAGCTGCATTAATCAACAACTATTATAAATACTATGAGTGAAGAAATCAGAGACATTCATTAACAAAATTTACCTTCCACAACTGATAAAATATCAAAATTAAAAAAAGTAGTGCCAATTCCTTGCGAGACTGTCAGGAACCAAATGTAAGTGTAAAATGAAAGTGTGAAGTCTGCCATTTGACAGAGAGTATATATGTAGATTTTTTGAAATCCAAGGCCACTTGAAATCAAATTCTTGGTGGTACCATCATAGCTGCTGGGGAAATGACTTTCACTATTGTTGTAATTCATGATAGATCCACTCTCACAGCACTTATTATTGGAACTAAAGGAAGCAGGAAAGCTGCTGCTAAAAATATCACATGTATTATAATTTTATTTTTTCTTTTAGAACCAAAAGGATGTAAGCTTGAAGCATTTCTCACTATCCAGAGCACCACAATCGAGTGTTCTAGCCACCAAATCATGGTTTGTACAGGGATGTAGGTGTTTAGCATACCTGTGGTATAAGTCTAAGATAATTGGTACTATTAGATATAATGAATTATCTGACTTGCCTGATATAATGCAAGCACCAGTCACACTTTGAAATGACACAAAAACATTCCTGGAAGAGCAGAACAGATCTTGGTGAAATGAGAGTATAAAATTGAACATAGCTGTAAATAACATAATACATGTAGAGCAGTCACTGATGCAGTACCATTGATGAATCTCATGAATAAAACAGTGACTATTATAATGTATATATCCATTGTTATATATACAAACACATCAAATTTCTCCGTTTTAACAGCCAATATTTGTTTAATTAACTTAACTTGATGTTCGACTTCTTGCAAAGTCCTCTTCAGGGGTCACAATAAAATTATAATGGCAAGAAGTTGAAACGTTGGGTTAAGTTTTAATTAAACATAATATTGGCTGTTATAACTGAGGAAATTTTCTATTTTAATAGTTATTTTAGCCAAGAATGACTTATATTCAAACAATGCATATAATGTTTCTTTTGTATTTTTGAGACTTTATACCAGCTCTAACATAGGAATAGCTACTACCTTTAATGCTGATTCCCACAGTCATGTAAACCACTAGAATGCCAGGAAACTTCCATCTACAATTTAGTTGCATAACAGAGCTGTGACTACCTAGCATAAAAGCTGTATCTAATATAAGCGCTGTACCTAATGTTAGAGTTGTACCTAAAGTAAGAGTTGTATCTAAAGTAAGAGTTGTACCTAATGTAAGAGTTGTATCTAATGTAAGAGTTGTACCTAAAGTAAGAGTTGTATCTAATGTAAGAGTTGTACCTAATGTAAGAGTTGTATCTAATGTAAGAGTTGTACCTAAAGTAAGAGTTATACCTAATGTAAGAGTTGTATCTAATGTAAGAGTTGTACCTAAAGTAAGAGTTGTACCTAATGTAAGAGTTGTACCTAATGTAAGAGTTGTATCTAATGTAAGAGTTGTATCTAAAGTAAGAGTTGAATCTAATGTAAGAGTTGTACCTAATATAAGAGTTGTACCTAATGTTAGAGTTGTATCTAAAGTAAGAGTTGTATCTAATGTAAGAGTTGTACCTAATATAAGAGTTGTACCTAAAGTAAGAGTTGTACCTAATGTAAGAGTTGTACCTAATGTAAGAGTTGTATCTAATGTAAGAGTTGTATCTAAAGTAAGAGTTGTATCTAATGTAAGAGTTGTACCTAATATAAGAGTTGTACCTAATGTTAGAGTTGTATCTAAAGTAAGAGTTGTATCTAATGTAAGAGTTGTACCTAATATAAGAGTTGTACCTAATGTTAGAGTTGTACCTAAAGTAAGAGTTGTACCTAATGTAAGAGTTGTATCTAATGTAAGAGTTGTATCTAAAGTAAGAGTTGTATCTAATGTAAGAGTTGTATCTAAAGTAAGAGTTGTACCTAATGTTATAGTTGTACCTAAAGTAAGAGTTGTATCTAAAGTAAGAGTTGAATTGTATCTAATATAAGAGTTGTACCTAATATACGAGTTGTACCTAATGTAAGAGTTGTATCTAATGTAAGAGTTGTACCTAATATAAGAGTTGTACCTAATGTAATAGTTGTACCTAATATAAGAGTTGTACCTAATGTAAGAGTTGTACCTAAAGTAAGAGTTGTACCTAATGTAAGAGTTGTATCTAATGTAAGAGTTGTATCTTGTAAGAGTTTTATCTATTTTAAGAGATGTACATTATGTAGAATTGTTGCTAAGTAGCTATATTGACAATTGCTGTAGACAATAATGTTGCTGATTGACTTGCAGATGTAAAGTTGACCGCCACACTCTCCAATTGCATAAAATACTTAATTATAGCTAATTTAGTCCAACATTTTATCATTCTAACCATGTTCTTAACTCATAAAGTAAACTGTTCTTCTCTGGTAGAATTGTACAAGAACCACTCAAGGGATTGTCTCAGTTATCTCATATTAGAAAGCTACATTTAACAATTCTCGCCAAGAAATGTATGCTACTAGCTAATTGAGCAAAAGTATAAAAGATTTTTTCATTTACTCACCTAAACTGGTAAAGTTCCCAAATGGAATGTTGTCTGGCAGGTTACCACTGTTCTAAACACACATGGTGTGACAGCAGCGTGCTTTTAAATTCGTACTTTTTAACACTAATTGTAAATGATATTGGCTTAATTTTTAGAGTTTAATTCTTACCTTTAGTCGAGTTTCAAACAGGATGACTGGAATTGGTATTATAATCCAAACTGAAATTATAAGTAATGCAGGAATGAGTAATGAAGTCCAGTATACCTTCATTCTATCTTCTTTCTTAACTGGCAGGAGTTTGAGCAATTTTTTCTTTTATAGACTGAAGTCATAAACTGTCTTATCTGAAGATATCTTAAAATACATCTTTCACATCAATAATTTTACTTTGGAATGATTAAGACTTTAGAAAATTATTAATAAAATAAACTGAGCCATGTTGGAACCTCAGATTGGATAAACATACACAGTGCAGCTGCTTTTCAATAACATGATTATAGCTACCTTGCGATTGAACATTTAATGAAATTAGCTGAAGTCTTCTTTATTGGTTGATGGCATCATTACCCACTCATTGAGCCATGGATACTTCTTATACTAATTGGCTTGGAAGTTATGTGTGTTAGAAGCTAGCAATACTAAGGTTGCCTTATCAGTTGGTTGATAGGCTATATCATCATTACTAAAATCACTTAGCTTCACAGGTAGAACTTACTAGTGAACTTACTTATCTCCCTGGTCATCATCAGAAACATGATGGTGCGGACTGTCTCCAAAATCTATGTAGTTTTCTAACACATTGAAGGTTGTCTGCTTCTTAATCGTCTTTATTCTAAGACACCTGGTTTAGAGTGTAGTAGAAAATAGGAAGTCTCTTTACCAAAGGTCAAGGTCACCAACAGAAGCACAAAGTGTTATTTAGTTTTAAGGAGAAAATCAGCCATTGGAATTTAAACTCATGATTAGTATGGCTTGAATTGCACTCCTGTGTGCATGCATATTGAGCAGGATTTGGTGGTGGGGGGTGGGGGAGGGGGGGGGGGGTCTAAGTTCCTCTACTACTTATTAGAGGGGTGGGTTGGAGCCCCCACCCTTCCTTTTATCCTCAGCCACTGGTAGATTAGAAGAACTGTGTGGAGGATATGAGGAATAATTTTATAAAGTGAGAAAGTATTAGCCAAGATTTCTGAAAGAGAAAATATGGAAACAATTGTTGGGTTAAGAGAGAAACTTACTCTATGCAGTGACCAGATTATTATCAGCAGCAAAGTACAGCCAATTGCTGTTATTATATCAATAAGAAGAATGTAGGAGTAGAACACAACTTCTCTATTTTTTCCAAAGCATAGAGTAGGAGGGAAACTATGAATCCCAAATCCAAACCCACCTGACAAGAATGACACCTCATTGGTAGAGCTGTCCTTTATTTCAATTGCAAAATCCACCATGATGAAATGATAGGCACAAATGGTATAAGCAGACCAGCACACACGAACAAGGCATGAAGATACTTTACTTTTCTCGATCTTCCAATTGATATTTCATGAAAGGGATATAGAATCTTAAAGAATAGCATAATAATATGAAACAGCCACCACAGAGTCAGCTGCACTGAAGTGTATGCAAAGCTCATTCCTAAATAAAAAAAATATTAACAAATAATTTTCTACTAGCAAAAATTGAAAAAAAGCTAGCTCTGCAATTATCATCATAGTACAGCAGATATGTGCATGTTTTTAGGGGTATTGTGACTTTTGTGATAGAAGCAAGAAATTTTGCATGCTGATAGCCAACAACCTGAAGATGATTTTAGGCTATAGGGACATCTCTGATTTGACCTTTTTTGACCTTTAGGTGCTAATTAGTATGCCGTAATTACTACGATTGTAGTAATTTTTGAATTATTAAATTAAATAGTGCCATGTTAGGCATCACATGAAAGCTCATATTAAGAGGAATAATATAAAATTTGAATCAAAGTTATATCTATTTTCAATCAAAAGTTATGGTCGTTTAAGCAACTGTTAAGTGCTGTAAACATAGTATTCTGCACAGTAAAACTTGTCATAGCCAACTTGCTTTACGCAAAATGTGAAATCACTGACCGGAGTTATAGAAGATATGGGAAATCCTTTCACTGAGGACAGTAATGATCTTCTTGTGCTCACAGATGTAGCAGAGAGGCAAACACATTACGGGAAATGGAGCAACAGTAACTAAACACTTGGATAGCAGCTGCAATTAACACCTGTACAATATTACTGCCCAGTCTGTCAGGTGACCCGAGCACATGGTAGCTATGTAGTTTTCCATGAAGGGGAAAGAACAACTCTAGACTGGTAAGTATAGATAACTTTTGTATCTGCCTTTAAGCTCATGTTGCAATGATAGGAACAATGGATAAACCACAAGTGGAAAAGCGGAATCATTTCTCAAAGCTTCATTGTGAAATACTTACTGAGATTAAACCAATGATCGGCAAATTCATAGTTAATTAGTATTTATCATTCCATTACCTGAATATACACAGTATGGAGTTGATTTTTGCAGACTCTCAAAAATGTTTACAGATGAACAGAAGAGGCTCTGGCGATCAAAGTAGCTCACGATTATAGTAGCTCCTACAAATACATGGTGATAACAATTGGATGAGCAATTATCTAACAGGATAGGGTAAACAGTTGTGTGGTAACCCTAAATCCACCTGAGAGAGATTATTGCAAACTGAAAATGTCGAATTAACTGTATTATGCTACTCTTTCTTTTACTTACAATGTAGAAATTAATTATTTAAAGACATCTATTGTCTGGTGGAATTGTAATCTTACTAAACAATCCTTCTCACTTAGCTGGTCTTTCTTAGTAATCAGGACATGTGGCTCTACTGCCTTTATTCAATTTACTTTCTGAGAAAAACAGCAACAACCAGCAACCAGATTGTTGGTATCTGAAGATTTGATGGTATCTATATTATGTTGAGCACATACCTTGCAATTTTGTAACTACCAAACAAAATTTCATATGCTAGCTATCTATATGACAATTATACTTGTGTGTCAGTAACAACAGCAATGATGTGTGTATTCATGAATAATTCTAAATTTTAGAAATATGAAAGCATTCATGAGTTATAGCTACCAACAACTATTGGTGGATTTGCTAAGTAATGTCTTTGCATCTCATGCATTGAAGTTCGATCAATTTCCAGGACAAATAATAGAAAGAGTACAATTCCATTGTGGGACAGTAGCTAAGTGATAAATCTGGGATTGTCCCGGAGCTGTCAGTCGGGACAGTTGGCAAGTATGAGCACCACACGTATGCACACTCACCCATACTATTTCGCTTAGCGACCATGGTTCTTTTTCACTTGGTTACCATGCTATTTCATTTTCCTCTCGCTATTTCAATTGAACAGCAATTTTCCCCGTACTTTTTTGAATGGACAATTTAAGTGCTGTACTATTATAGCCAGTAATGACACATGTACTGGGAATTTTGAGCCAAAGCAAGTCATTTCAGTCAGCCGATTAGACATATTGGATTAAAAATTAATTGCACTATATTTAACTAGTGTCATCCACTTTAGTTAGCTATTCATTCTTTATGGCTACATTCATTAGCTATTAACACTTACCAATAATCAGTGTGTCAGTAACTATGTAAATGATGAGAATCAAAGGAAACTCCAACCTGATATGAATCAAACAACATGGCCATTATTTCAACACCTGATATCATTAAACTTACATTCTTCTGTGGCATAGGCATGATAAAACAATGGCTAGTATGGATGCAGAGAAGCCTATTACAGCAGAAAGAATAATGAGAGCATCACTTGTGGTTGTGTCCACCTGACTGTATGAACTCCAGGAATGGCAGCTTGGCAAGCATTTGGTGTCATTTACGATGTAAAATCCTTCTCTACACTGTATATCACTTACACCTCCATCATTCACTTCCATAGATAGTGGGTTATCTAGAACTATATAAAAAATATACACTATAATCACATACTTTCTAATATTAAGCATGTAAATATTATACATATAATACAAGTATATAATAATATAATATAAGTATTTTAAAAGATTAACCTTTTCACTGGTAGATTTAAAAAAAGAAAATATGTAAATAGATTTAAAAAATCATAACAAATTAAACATTGAAAAAAGTACCTAGCAACCATATATATTTATGTAGCACACTAGTTAGGGATTTTGAAAAACCGCATGTATGTTGCCTAGCAGCAAACCACAAAAAATTAATTAATGTTTCATAATATTTACTGAATTATTTTAATATAAAAGTGATATGTTGATTATACAATTAGATTTACATCTAGATGATTGAATAATATATTTATAATGAAAAATCTAAAGTTCTACAAAAATGTTGCTTATAATGAAAAATCTGTAACAGTATATTTAAAAAAACAGTTACATTCAGGTGCAACACGTAAATGGACCTTGCAAAAGGAGCATTGAATACGAGATTACTATGCTCTATTAGCTAAACCTAGAACTAACTATCCTTGCATTGCTAAGCACAGCTATCTAAGACATGCCTAGTGTTTATGACTCACCTTCAGCATCTGAAGATTCAGACCCATTGCAAGTGCTATCATCAGAAGAATGCCTTCCACTTCCCTAAAAGTAACTGTTGGAGATCCAATGAAAGCAAAACATTTGTACTGCTCTCTTGCAAGTCCCTTTCATCGCTCTCCGCTTCAGACAACATACTAACAACACCGTCTGCACTCAGCCATGCTACTGCTGAGTAGGCTAATAAAATACGATGGAATAGTACGTCACGGTTTCCTTTTAAGCTCTATTTTGGTGTTTAAAACAAGCCGATGGCGTGAGCGGTTCATTTTTTATACTTCTTTTTGTGTCGATGGGTACCTCGACTGCCATATGGCGGTTATACCGGTGAAAGGGTTATTGTTAATGTTATTTTCAAAAATGTAAATTTAGCAATTAAGACATTCTTGTTTTTAGATGTATTCTCTCTCTTTCACAGGATTAAAAAAAGCAATACAGAATTAAAAAAAATGTTTGGACGCAACCAGCTGGGACCACTTGCTTAACACACAAGTGCTCTGCCACTGAGTTATGACAACCAGACAGCAAAGAAACAGCTACCAAACATTTTTGATTCTGTATTGTTAAAAAAGCCTGTGAAAAAGAGAGAATATATCTAATTGTAAAAGAAGGCTGAGAAAGAAATCCTTTTTCTTGAGCATACTTCCATTGTGTGTCACCTCTTGTCTTTTTAGTTCATCTAACTGTGTGGCTAAAACCTTTTTTTTTTATTTGGTTAACACCATAGTTTCGTTCCCCACCTCCAGTCTTTTAAACTCTTATCTCCTGAATAGAAGTAGCAGCTATAGTGAGTATTGGTTAAAGCAGTAAAGAAAAGTTCGAAGTATGAGATCTGCCCCAAGGAGGCTCACCAAAATACATGAATAAATGGTTCATGCATGTCTATAATGTATTATTTATTATATTACCATATCTTTGATATTGTTTCCATTCACTAAACCCAAATATCTCTCTTTAAAAAAACTGTATACTCCTTAATTTTGATATTTTATTACTAAGAAGACATTAATGAATCTCCCAAACTCAATGTTGCAACTTAATTGGTCTTCTTCAGTACATTACCATCTATTGTAAACAATGCATTTATTGTATATACTTTCAGTCATTGAGTATACCCATTACCACATTTGTACTTGGGTTGGCAATGACATTGTTCCATGCATTAGCCCACTGCCATTGATATTCTTCCTAATGCCACCTGAGGTAAGACTGAACTAGCTAACTCACTTATTACACTAGCTACCTAGCTGACCATGATTTAATTACTAGATATCAGTACCCACTACAAACCTGACAACAGTTGGTGCAGCTACTTACTTGCTCGATTAATGATGGCATTTCTCAGTACCACACTTCAGAGGTCTGTCGTAGAGAACTCACAGAGGCACTGTTTTATCACAATTGCAGCCCACCCAGCACTAAAGGAATACTGGTGTCTGGGATAAGTGCAGAACAAGTTCATCTGGTGCTGAATGGATTAGAATTCCTAAATCCAAGTTAGGAATGCAAGGATAAGGTGGCTCCATTTCTCTGCCTCCATTTGTTTGGGTTGTGTGGAGATACTGGGATTCACTTGCAACCAACATCGGACCAGTGTGTGAGAATAAGAGACAACACTTGCTATCTGGAGTGGAGGGAGGCGGCCATGTTTAACATAGAACTTCCAGATTGCAGACCTCTGTCAGCGCCATTTTGTGAAAACAGTGGATACAATCAAGATATTAATGACATTAATGATACAGGTAAGCCATGGCAGCATATATATATATATATATTATATATATATATATATATATATATATATATTATATATTAATTATAATGTATGTATACATATAATATGCTATATATCTACATTCCCATAACAGAGTGACCCATACTACCAAAATAAGAAAGCACAAGAGCAAAAAAATGTAATAACAGCAGTACTTTATGTGGGAGATTAGAGTTCCCAGGAGCTTCTTGACCTTCTGGCTAAGGAAGGCTAGAATAAGTTCCCCAGAAGAGAGATGAATCAGTTCTAGGCAGGTCGCTGCCACCAGGAGTTAAGCTTCCCTGAGCCCGAGAGAGGTTAATTCTTGGTTCAGTTAGTGTCATAAGGTTAATATGAGATGCAGCAAAAACTCCCAGAATGATACTTAGCCAGCCAATATATAGAAAACCAGCTATCACAAATGAATAAGGATGCATGAGAAAAAGAAACATGAATAAACTAGATAATTAAATAATTACAGAGGAAGGACATGGGAAGTACATCAGAGTCAATGTATGGGTGGAACTTAAACAGTTAATTAATGTTGGTGTCCATTACACCACATCTCCCCCCCCTTCAGGAAGAAGCTTGAGACCATCCTTGCCTAGAGAGCGCATCTGGAATGAGGTTGTCTGCTCCAGGTCTGTATTCAATTGAGAAATCAAAGTCTTGCAGTTGCAGTCTCCATCTCCACAGACGGTTGTTGAGGGTTGTCGAGGAGAATAATGACGTCAGAGCCTTGTGGTCAGTCTTCACTGAAAAATGGCGTCCATAGAGGTAGAATGCAAAGTGCTTTACTGAGTTAAGCACGGCCAGTGCTTCCAGTTCAGTGGCGCTGTACCTGGTCTCTCTATCAAGTAACTGCCTTGAATAATAGGATACCGGAATTTCCTCATCAGACCTGCAGACACACAACACTCCACCAATCCCATAAGAAGATGCATCACAACACAATACATAGATATCATTGGATGATGGAATGCACAACTCTGTATGATTACAAATAGCAGAAATAATAGAATTAAATGAGCCAGTCATAGTCGTGGTCCACACAAGAATGTCAGGTGAGGTTTTAGTCAGACACAAATTTAGTGGAGCACACAAACCAGAAAGGGATGGAATAAATTTTCGAAAATAACCACACAAACCAACAAAACTTCGAAGTTGTTTCTTTGTTCGTGGCTGCTTGTAGTGACGAAATTGTTCGATCCGAGCTTCAGGAATAGACAGTGATCCTGTTCCAACGATGTAACCCAGAAATTCAAACTTTGTGCAAGCCCAACGACATTTAGAAAGTTTAATGGTGAGACCAAATAACTTAATACGATCAAACACAAGTTGTAAGTGGTTTAAGTGGTCATCAAAGGAATTTGAGAATACAACTACATCATCTATGTAAGCAAGAGCGAACCTCTTGCAAGCAACGTTGCATAAGCAGCTGAAAGACACTAGGTGCATTTCTCAACCCAAACGGCATTCTCCTGTACCTGAATTTTCCAAATTTACAAGAGAATGTGGTCAGATCACGGCTGGCTTCTTCAACTGGGACCTGGTGGAAGCCCTTTGCCAAGTCTAGCTTAGACATGACCTTTGCATTTCCAAGACTTGATATGATTTCCTCCGTTGAAGGCATATAGAATGGCATAGGAATTGTCACAGAGTTTAGCTTGCGATAGTCGACAACTATCCGGATAGATCCATCTTTTTTTTTCACTGGAATAGGGGGAGAGGACCACTCACTCTGGCTGGGCTCAATAATACCAGCAGACAAGAGTGAATCAAGCTCTTCCTTGAACTTACCCTGGACACTAACAGGAATGGTGTAGGAAGGTGACCAAACCGGGACATTGCTAGTGGTGTGAATAGACATTGTGGTATTATCGGTTTCCCCTGGAATGTCAGTGAGGCAGGATGCATTATGGGAATAGACCTTTTCTATCAATGACTTCTGATCAGGAGAGAGATTCTCACCCATAAAGTGATCAGGGATAACATACTCAGGGTCATACTCAGCACACTCCTCTGAAACAGTCAGAACCTTGTGACAGTGACTATCAGGCTCATCAGTGTATGGCTTGAGCTGATTAATATGTATGACTTTGTAATGAGTCTTAGTGCCATCCTTCCAAGAAACTTTATAAGTCACAGGGGTGACCTGGCTAACTACCTTGTATGGACCTTCCCATGAAGTAGCAAAGGCTTTGCCAAGACCAGGAGTTTTCCAAAGGACTAGCGAACCGTCAGCAAAAGTTCTAAGGGTACCACCATCTCTTTTTTCACGTTCTCTCAATCTATCTTCATTCATACGCACACTCATGGACTGCAATACGGTATTCAAATTATTTTGCAAGTCTGACATGTATTGTGTAACATTAACAGGCTGCTTGCCAGGGTCAGTCCAAAACGATTTTAGAGTGGCAAGAATATGAGGGGTCTCTAGCCCATAATGGAGCTCAAATGGGGTATACCCAGAAATTCTATGAGGCATGTTCCTTAAATAAAATATAGCCAGGTCAAGTACATCAGGCCAATTACGTTCATTATCAATGCATTTTCTGATCACAGATTTGAGAGTTGAGTGAAATCTCTCAAGTTGACCGTTTGACTCGGGATGGTATGGTGAGGTGCGTATTCTATTAATAGCAAACTTATCAGTCACATGCTTCACAACCCGACTCATAAAGTTAGAACCTTGGTCGGTTAAAATTTGGTTAGGAATACCAACATCACGAATTATTTTGAGAAAATTAGTAGCTGTTTCCTCAGCTGTGAAACCTTTCATAGGAAATGCAAACATGAAGTGAGTGGCCAGATCCATGGCAGTCAAGATATAAGAGTAACCTTCTTTGGACCTAGGGAGCTTCCCAACCACATCTAGAGCTATTTTCTCGCACCTTTCAGTGATTACATCTACTTCCATTAAAGGTGCTTTAGCAGGTTTAGACTTAGAATTTCTCTGACAGATATCACAAGCTTGTACGTATGCCCTAACATCAGATGCAAGACCAGGCCAAGTGAAACACCGATTTATTATTGATCTGGTATTAGCTATGCCAAAATGGCCAGAGTGGTCATGTGCCAGAGCTAACACTTTGGGTCTGAGTGATTGGGGAAGAACAATAACATCTCTAGTAGTGCCATGGTCTGTACACGTTCCCATTAAAACCTCATTAACAAATCTATAACCCTTTTCTTTATCTTTAGCAAACTGTCTGAGATCAGTTAGGGAAGTATCTGAGGCTTGTAGCTTACACAGACCAGATCTACCTATACCATTTAACTGAACTAATGGCACATCACACAGGATCTTAGCAGATACACTGTCAAGTGGGCTAGGACATGCATCTTCAAAGTTATCAGAGTCAGTATTCTCAACAGAATGAGGAGCCAACACTGGTCCTGTGGAAAGAAAGTCAACCCCAACAGACACATCATCATCAGACAATTGTGGTGAGTCAGTGTGAGTGTCATGGTCAATAGCTGGAGGAGAATTATCTGGCAAAGGGTTAATAACTGAAATATCAGTAGGCTGTGCACCATCAAGTATTTGCTGGTGTTCTCTCTCTGCTTCAGAAGACTTCTGATGCCTGGCTTGTGCTCTAGTTATCTTAACTGAGGAACAGGGTTTGTGAATAGCTAACAGAAGGAAATGACAGAAATCATCCTTAGGCAAATCACTACCCAAAAGAACTGAGTGGTTGTCTAAATCATGAGAGACACCAAACCTAACCAGTCTTCTAGTTCCCTGGATATCAATATCCACTTCAACTAAGGGAAGGACTTGACGCAATTTAAAGACACAAGAGACGGAAGTGGTTCCTGGAACTCTGTCTTTATCACATACAAGATCAGGTGAAATGAGGGACACTTGGGCGCCAGAATCTAACTCAAAAGTGGCTAATTTATCATTGACCTTGCCTTCCAACAAAGTATTAAATTTGTTGGGTACCCCGTTGGTGCGATTAACTACTGAGGAGGTTACAGCATCATCCTCTGAGTCACTGTGAACGAGTTTATTCAGTCCGCTCACTTTCTGTTGTGCGTTATTTGCTGGTTTATCGGACAGTTCTCTAGCTTTCTTTCTCTGCAGAGTTCTACAAGTTTCAAGAGTATGACCACGATGCTTGCAATAATTACAGTAAGCATTCTCAGCTGGTTTAGCAACAGAGTCAGCTGATGTAGTGGCTTTATTGTCAGGTTCAACTGAAGAGGATGGTTTAGAGTTGTAAGTACGGTTAGAGCTAAATTTGTTATATTTATAGTCATTCTTAGACCTGTTCAGTTTGAATGCTGGAGACTGAGTGTAAGTTTCAAACACTTTCATTCGCTCAGACCAAGATAGGGGATTCGAAACTGAAATGTGAGCTCTTCCATCTAAATTGAGAGTAGCAACAGCAGTAAATGAAGCTAGAACATCTGAAAATAGGTGTAAAGCTTGGTCAATACCAATAGGCCCTGTCAAAGAGGAAATAGAGGGACAGTGTTTTACTAGCTCATAGAACCTAAAAGAGCATTCTGAATGCCAAGAGGAATCTGGGGTGCTGTAGCCAACTATGGGTTTAACAAAGTCAAGTAGGTCTTCACTGGAATAACCACAAGACTTTAAAATGACTGACTTTAAACCATGATAGTCTTTAGAGAATGACCCAGCATGACGGAAATAGTACTCAAGTGTTTTCCCAGTAAGTATCTGCTGTAACCCATGCACCCACATTTCTACAGGAACAGACTGTTCAATAAACGTACGTTCAATCCTTGAGAAGCAGGCATACGCAGTCTCGGAAGACATCATTTTGGGAATGCGAGAGATTTCTTTAGCTGCTTGCTCCCGCTCGCGACGAACCTTGTCTTCGATGTTCCTGATTGTGTTAGCTTTTTGCAAGGTGGTTTCTTTGTCTGCTAGTTCCTTTTGGAGAGTTGCTTTCCTGTCTTCTTTAGCCTTGAGAATTTCCAACTGTTTGGCCTGGAAACGGTCTTGGCGATCTAGGTCCTCCTTTCTCTGTAGTTCTAAATACTGCAGCAGTAGCATTATGTCGCTTGAGGAAGTAGGAGCATCTTTTGAACCCGAAAGAACCTCACCAATTACTGGCATAGGTGGTGGTTTAGATACACCCACTGAAGGTTCATGACTATCAGTCATTGTAAGTACCTCGGCAGTAGGCTCGCGATCATCCGTCGGCTGGAGTGATGCCGCCTCGATGGAAGAGTTGCGTTTATTCGCTTGACCGCGAGTAGTCATCGAGTGAAGCGGACGGTGAGAAGCATCCATTGCAGAAGTTGGAGGATCCCCAGGGGAGGTGGACATAATGGCATACAAAGCAAAAAGAGACAATGACACAACAATTACACAGAAAAAAAATGTAAGATACAACAGCGTTCTAGACAAATGATTAAATTGCTAGAAAATACAAGAAGGAAATAATTGACTAAAACAATAACAATTCTTAGCATGTACAAATAAACAAGTAAAGGATATGAAATTTAGCTGATATGGTAGAAGTGGAGAGAGGTTGACAAGACGGCTGATGAAGAAGGAGAGTTCCAGAGTTACCGCTGCCACCACGTGTGGGAGATTAGAGTTCCCAGGAGCTTCTTGACCTTCTGGCTAAGGAAGGCTAGAATAAGTTCCCCAGAAGAGAGATGAATCAGTTCTAGGCAGGTCGCTGCCACCAGGAGTTAAGCTTCCCTGAGCCCGAGAGAGGTTAATTCTTGGTTCAGTTAGTGTCATAAGGTTAATATGAGATGCAGCAAAATCTCCCAGAATGATACTTAGCCAGCCAATATATAGAAAACCAGCTATCACAAATGAATAAGGATGCATGAGAAAAAGAAACATGAATAAACTAGATAATTAAATAATTACAGAGGAAGGACATGGGAAGTACATCAGAGTCAATGTATGGGTGGAACTTAAACAGTTAATTAATGTTGGTGTCCATTACACCACACTTTATTTGGTGATAGTGAAAACATTCTCTTCTCATCCATGGCTTCTCAGGGAGGTAAAGCGGAATACACAGCGGAATGCACAAAAATCGTATCAAAGGAGAGATTATACTGCGCCAAGTGCGTAGCTTCTACTATTGCATGCCACAGTCTCCGGGCGCGCCCTTTTCAGTAACTCTCGCATTTGTTAAAAAATATCCAAAAATAATAGACAATCTGGCCCTACAGTATCATGAAATATCTAATGTATTTATAGAAACTCAAAACAAAATAAAACAACAAGTAATAGTGAGATATAAAGGGTACACCCCACATCTAAATAAACATTACAACGAGTTTTTTCTTTTAAATAGGATACAAAGAAAAATATATATAAAAAAATGGAAAACAAAATACTATAATATCAACGGCGTTGTAATGTTGTGGGGACGCCCCTAGGCTACCGCTGGAAAAAAAAATCGACTTCGTAACTGCAACGGTCGCACCTGAATTTCGCTGTCTGTTTCAACTGCAACAGCAAAGTTGAACAGACAACGAGAAATAAATACATAGCAGCATAACTCCTCCATCTGCGGTTTAGCGCTGCGGTATTGCACCCTTAATAGACTTCAACAAGCTTTCAGAGAAAAAGCAACTTTAAAATAATTTTTTTAGGAAACCCAAACCCAAGTGTTGGTTGACCCAGGATTTACCATTTTCATAAGATAAGCTACGATGACTTGCAGAATTCTATAAAGTGAATTGTGGCATTCTCCCATATTTCTCTGATCTTACATTTGTGGTAATAGTTAGAAAGCTTCATGTGTGCTGTCTAACACTGACCTGTTAGTACTTTTAGTTATACACACAGCTTGATAGCTAATTAAGCTGGTCACAATACTCATAGCTCATGTTATCAAGATATATAGTGATGCCCAATTAAAGTTTTGGGGAATTTATTATAATAGCTAAATGTATTATATATATTACAATTGAAATAACTGTGTTTTTACCATGTATGACATATGCGTCTACTTAGCTATATAGAATAGATATTATATTTATATCTCAACATAAATTATCAGCTCAGTGGTATAAAAATTAGAATAAAGATGTCGAGATATTGTGAAAATGTGGTAAGAATTTCAAATGGTTGTAACTAGCTACTGCTATAAGCTTGAACTAGGCTCTAGAAAGCCGTAGTTAACTACTTATTGTGAAATTCTACATTGAAGATAAATTAACTGAATTGAGTTTATCTGCACTTTTTAAATATTGCCTTTCAAGGTTGTCAAATAACGAGCATACCTATTTGAGTTCCTTAGCAGCAGACGTTGTAATTTCAGTCAATGGACCATCAAATTATATATAACTAAGCGTATAATTGACAACTTCAAAATAATTTCCAACTAACTGATAATTGACTGATACATACCACTTATTTGATTTGCTAGTTAGCTATTTCTATCATAAATAACATATATTATTGAACAAATTGCATATACTAATTCCAGTGTATATATATATATACATAGACACATGGTCACATTGATCACTGTAACAAAAAGACAACAGTGAATTATTAAGACATTTAGTCATAGCTATCTGATGAAGTTTCATAATGATTAGTTTTGCATGCAAACTTATGAGTAAATTATCTATTAAATAATACTGACTTCTATGGTTGAGAATGTGTATTTCATTACTCAGTATCTCAACTAAATTACAGTACAAGATTAGCTATGTAGCTAGTTGTTTTTCACATATGTAACTGCTCATTGTTATTTGGGGTAAACAATTTTAAAGAAAAAGTAAACATAACACTATTAGCTATTGTGAGTTATGAGTCAGTTTGAAATGATTTATTGCGATTAATGCTTGCCTTTGGAAAATCTTGAAATTTGGTTTTCCTCTGCCACTTTTTAATTGTGTTTCTCATTTCCTGTACATTAACTATGTATATCATGTTGAACACAGGGAACAGGCCAAGGAACACATAACTGAAAACTCTTAGGTAAGGATGCAATAACTTCTCGATGTCATTCTGACTGCATGGATTGTTCTGATCAAGTCCATCTTGCTCACAAGAAAAATACTTCACCAATGCCTCCTGTAATGTCTCAATATTTCTTGTAGCAAGAGTGAGAGAGCTCAGGGCCACGGCTACTAGCACTATGTAATAAGCACACACAATTAATAATTTGATCTCCGGTTTCCCAATCATAGAAGTGTTTGAATCATTAGTCTTCCTTCTTTTAATATGGTTCTGCAAGGAGAGACAATGGCATCTCAAGTATATTCAAGATAAGGGAGATAACTTACTCTGTGCAGTGACCAGATAATTATCAGCAGCAAAGTACAGCCAATTGCTGTTATTATATCAATTAGAAGAATGTAGGAGTAGAACACAACTTCTCTATCTTTCCCATAACACAGAATAGGAGGGAAACTATTAATTCCAAATCCAAGCCCACCTGACCAGAATGACACCTCATTGGTAGAGTTGTCCTTTATTTCAATTGCATAGTCCACCATTGATGAAATGATAGGCACAAATGGTATAAGCAGACCAGCACACACGAAGAATGCATGAAGATACTTTACCTTCCTTGATTCATTTCCCATTGATATTTCATGAAATGGAAAAATTAGTTTTAGGAATAGCATTATGACATGGAACAGCCACCACAGATTCAGCTGGACTGTCGTGTATACTATAGTGATACCTGAATAGTAAAATGTAATGTTAAATCTATTGTAATATTTAATTGGATGATAAGCCAACAATACTATACTCAACTATTATGAATCTAAAAGCTAGCATGGTAATTCTTTACCACATCATATTTTTGAGTAGTGTGATAGGTCTTAGTACCCAAATATCTGTGAATAATTTTGCAGAATCTAAAGCATACAAGAGGATAATTATGGCTAGTGATGTGTACTACTGCCAGGTGTGCATGTGTGTGTGTGTGTGTCATAGCAGCTGTTAAGTGCACCTGTAGAATGCACCAATCAGGGGCGCCGGAACAGGTCCGGCAGGCCCGGCAGTCGCCGGACCAATAATTTGAATTTTGCTCTCACTTACTTTCACTTACTCTTACAGTTACCTCCTCACACTCCTCGATTCCTCCACGGTAACTTCACCGTCAAAATTTAGCTCTAATTAACGCACACATCGCGGCACGCCCACTACTTCAAGTGATTGTAAATTTACCCTTTACCTAATCTTTACTTGTACGCGTGTAGTCTGGTCTAGTATGGCTTCTCGGTTAGAGTTACCCAATCAGTTCAAGCCTGGGAAAACCTTCAAGTTCCCTAAGAGAAAATTTGGAAAAGGGAAGGAGGAGAGGTAAGAGTGCTTATTGCTAATAGCAAATAATAATAATAATAATAGCTAAATAATAATAAGTGTCAGCTAAGTAGCTAGCTATATCTTTTATCCTTCTGTTTGTCAAAAAGACTTTAAGGGAAAATTTGTTTTAGGTAGTAACTTAATTAAAAGAAAATAAAAAAAAATACCTATCATTTCCCCTCATTTTTTCAGATTCATTCCTGACCCTGCTCTTCTCTTCTTAATTCCCTTCCTGTTTATCGTCATTATGTCAGAAATGCTTAATCACAACAACTAATCAAATTTGCAGTGATTGATGAGTGGAATAGAGTCCAATAATATTGTGTCCCTTCCCATAAAATTTGCTTTCAAGAATTCTCTGAAAAAACAACAACAACAAAAAAACCCTGATTTTCAGATGTTGTATTGACTTATCTGATGGAGCATTTATTTCTGTAATTGTATCGTGTACAATTATATTTGCTATCCCTGTACCCAGAACTTCTTCATATTAGCCATTAAACTAGCTGGTATTTTCTGTTTGCTTTGCAAAAAATTTATTAAATAAATAAATTAATAATTTGATATGCACATTTATAGAAAGTTCCTATGTTATTCTAGATCATTTCGATCTGAGTGGTGTGACAAATTCCCTTGGCTTCACTACAGTGTAGAGTTGGATGCAGCATTTTGCCACTTATGTATGCAAGCTTCCTTTGAAGGAAAATTTTTAACTAGTACAAAGCGTGATCCTTCTTTCATCACAAAAGGGTTTACTTATTGGAAAGAGGCAACAACAGCCTTCCGAAAACATCTGCAAAGTGAGTGTCATAAAGAAGCAACCGAAGCACTCATTTCTCTGCCTCAAAGCATTAAAGGAAGTATTGGAGAAATATTAAATGAAGAGATTAAGGAGGAAAAAGAAATGAACAGAAAATCATTTTTAGTTATTTTACAAAATATTTCTTTTCTAGCAAGGCAAGGCCTGCCATTAAGAGGTCATGGGGATATTGAAAGTAACTTTCATCAGCTTCTTCTTCTTCGAGGTATTGAATGTAATTATATCACTCCTTGGCTAAATAAAAAGACCAACAAGTACACTAGCCATGAAATACAGAATGAGTGCCTCAAGCTTTTGTCTGTCCAACTTTTGAGGGAGTTGAATAAAAAGATTCAAAAAAGTGCATGTTATTCTATAATGGCTGATGAGTGTACAGATGCATCAAATAAAGAGCAATTCACTATTTGTATGAGATGGGTTGATGAAGAATTGCAAGATCATGAAGATTTTATTGGACTTTACCAAGTTGATAGTATAAACTCAAGTGCTCTTACTGATGCTATTAAAGATGTTCTGATACGTATGGATCTCACTATGCTAAAGTGCCGTGGTCAATGTTATGATGGGGCAGCAAACATGAGTGGTAGCAGGAATGGTGTTGCTGCTCAACTGCTTGCAGAGGAGAACCGTGCTATTTATACACACTGTTATGGGCATGCCTTAAATCTTGCTGTTGGTACCACTCTGAAGCAATCCAAAGTTTGCCGTGATGCAATGGATGTTGCCTTTGAAGTAGCTAAGTTAATCAAGTTATCACCAAAGCGTGATAGTATATTTCAAAAAATAAAAGCAGATGAAGCTGATGAAGAAGATCGGATTAGCCGGATAGGAATTCGTTCTTTTTGTCCAACCAGGTGGACGGTTCGTGGTGTGTCTGTGGCTAGCATTCTGGAAAATTACAACATTTTACAGCGTCTTTGGGATGAATGTCTTGAAGGAACCCTGGTTCCCGATGTCAAAGGAAGAATTATTGGTGTTAAGGCCCAAATGGCACAATTTAAGATGCTGTTTGGACTACAGCTCAGTAAGCGAATTTTAGTGATCACCGATAACCTAAGCAAAACATTGCAACATGAATCAATGTCAGCTGCTGAAGCACAAGTTATAGTTTCCAAAACTATTGAAACATTAAAAAACATACGAGGTGATGACATGTTTCAGTTGTTTTGGAAACATACAGAATTACTGCGTGAGCACACTGGCATAGATGAACCAATATTGCCACGAAAAAGAAGAGCTCCATCGCGGTATGAAATTGGAGATGGAGAAGGGTTTCATTTAAGCTTAGTTGAAGATCACTATCGCTTATTGTATTTTGAAGCTATAGATCTGGCTATAATGAGTATTCAAGACAGATTTAATCAGTCAGGCTTTTTAATGTATCAGAATCTTGAAGAACTACTGATCAAAGCAGCAAATAGCAAAGATTATTCCTCAGAAATGGAGAAAGTTGTTTCATTTTATGGAGATGACTTTGAATCTAAAGAACAACTTTCTACTCAGCTGGAAATATTTAGGGGCTATATATTTTTCCTCTTGAAGATGATTTTTGGCCAATGAACATTTTAAATCAATAGTCCTTGAACTCTATAGTTCTCTCAATTGTACTTTAGTATAAAGTATGCTTATGATAAGTTCCCTTGAAACCCACAGTGTTGTTTCAAAGTCCAGATTAATTTTTATCTGCTCTCAAGTTGTATTTTTCTCTGTGTGTTGTTGTCTTTAATTTTTATTTCAAAGTAACAACTGGTCACAATGAAAATCATCCATAACACTGGTGCCTTGACAACCTAACCAGGTCAAGGGCTACTCAATGTTCGCAACAAGAGTAATTGGCAGTGGTGGAGGAAGCTAAAATGCTTTGGTCAGGCGAAATTGTACACTTTAAACCTGGGTAAACTATTACTTTTAAGACAATTATCATAAATAATAATATTTTTAATGGATGATAAATTGAATGTTTCACTATGTAGCTAGTTATAAAGAATGTCAGTATGATTATGTAAATTTTCCAAATATTCGCATTCGATGTTCACTTCCACACACAAATTCATCAGCTACCAGTTTCAAATCCAATTTTTCTGCCTCAGTTTTGTAAATATTCATAATCATTAAGTTGTTTAAGCGTTCCTGACCCATAGTACTACGCAAATAACTTTTCACTCTCTTCATAGTAGAAAATGATCTTTCACTTGCAGCATTTGTAGCAGGCATGACCAATATAAGTTGCACAACTTTGCATATCTGTGAATAATATGCACGTTGACCGGGTGAAAAATCTTGAACACATTTAATAGCTTCTCTCAACGTGACGTGATTGCTGCTGTCCTTGTTCAAACTGGAGCTAGTTATAAGGCAATATTTGGCTTTCATGTATTTAGGAAAGGATCGAATTTTTGTATGGTTCTTACTCAATGTGACCAAGATTGTTTTAACAATTCCTAGGGCGATTTTGATAGTCAAAAACTCGACCCACACAATTAGTAAAATTGAATTGAACCGAAACCAGGTTATTGGCAATTCATTCAACTATGACATTCTTGTAGGTCAGTTGTTCCCAAATAAAACCAAAACAAAAATAATGTAACAATGATGAGGTAAAAAAAAAAAGATTGTACTAAAAATAATTGAATAAAATTTTACATTGCGTTACCTGATAGGACACAGAATGGAGTAGCCTTTACCAAACTTTCAAAAATGTTTATAGATGAACAGTACAGTTTAGCACGATCCATGTAGCTGATTAGAATTACAGCTCCTGTACAGAAAATTTATTATAAATCACCTGTAACATAAGATTTAGAAACAGAAAGTTATTTTACATCTTATTTAAAGGTTTTGTTTAAAAAAATAGCATGCTGCAAATGAGGTGCACTTGGTAAAAACCGGAAGTAATTTAGTCAAGTGAATTAATAGCAATGGGCACGCAAGTAAATTAACGTTCACGTGAAGTGTTGAAACATCCATGCTGTCTACTTGTGAGAAATCTTCAACAATTTATAAGAATGACACTGTAGCCGAGTTGTTAAAAATTTTACACTTGTGCAAGCTCAATTTTATTGTCAAATTATTTCTTTTATTTATATATTCACTGAAAAGTAATCACAATACTACAATTAAATAATCACAACTATTAATATAACAATAGTACAGAAATAAGAATAATGAAAAGCTTCTGTAGTAGCTAAACCCCAAGTTGAAGATGGAGTCACTCTGAATTGCCACGATTAAGCTAGAAAACAAATAAGTGGAAGGGTAAGAACTCTGCATAATAACAGCTCTAATAATCAAACAGTTTAGAAATGCTTGATTAACAGAAATCTGATGACACTAAAGCTATATTACAATTTACTAGCTAAATGTTGGCATTTTTCTATTTAAAGCTCAGCATTCGTTATTAAACAGAGAAAAAATTAAACCTACCTGCATATTAGACTTGTCGGTATCTTAGCACAACAACTATAGACCTGTTCGTGCTCACAGCTTGCACTAGTAATGGAATACGAGGCTAGGAAAGTACCCACTGGAGAAGGGACAAATTTGTTGTCTGTAGTCTCAATGAAAACTTCATATGTTATTGATTGCATAGAACCGTATGACAAAATTCGGGCACGTGTAGAGTGGGAAAGCTGTGTCTTTTCTATTCCCATAGACTTTTGTATTGAATTTTGGAATAGCACTTTTCCTCTGGTTTTTGAGTTTACACGAGTTGGCGTGAGCAAACCCGGATGCATAACTGTGGAAGTATAATGGATACACCCTCTCGTATTTGTGGGGATGAAGACCCTTGTCAAGATAACTGAACATTCTAGAACAATTGTCATTAAGCATTCGCAGTTTAGTATCACTTTTTTTATTAAGTTCCACACCTTACCATGTGTTCTGTTGTTGTACTAGTGATGTGCTTGAGCACAAATGGCGAGCGAGCCTAAAGACTATACTATTTTTATATGAATGATTTTGACTTCTAACACTGAAGCTACTGAAAATAAGGTCTAGTTTTTTAATTTCGCATACACGGTAAAGGGATTTTAGTGCCATAGTAACAACTCTCTACAATTGCTTGAATTGAAGGAAAAAAACAACAACAAAACAATACACGTTATTTAAAAGCTTTCTTTGTGATATTCGTTAGCTAAGTGGTGGTTGTAACACACAATGCTTTGACGCATCTAGACATGCACCTACACAGCCTTACCTTCGCGGTAGTCTAGTGGACAATGTATTTTCAAGTAAATACTGTTGCGCACGGCTTATAACCATGACAAAGAGCGCATTGACTTACCACCGCCACTAACTCGAATAGAAATGGAAGTCCCTTAAGTTTTCAAGTTTTAACTGCACCCGCAAAAGAATTCAAAACGGTAAACAATTCAATTTCTAGGGTGATACGTGTACTGATCGATAAACCAGTGGATTCTGTTTAGTGCAATTTGGGACGGGGTCGACCACATAACTAACACAAAAACGCGAGGGTCAAAGTACAAAATGACATACATACGTACAAACATATACAAATAAACAAACATCCCCGATTTTCAATTGTGTTACCCCTGTAAGTGTCTCGCTCGCTACGCTCGCTCGCCAATCATTGATTGTTGTTTTTGTCATTTGATTGAAAACTTTGCTGTGCTATATCGCTGTGCATATATGTTTCTGCGTCAACAGGTTATGGGACCAGGATGGCAGAAGTGAAGACAGTCAACATTGTTCTGCTAAACGGATTGAACTATGGTACATGGAAGCTACAGTGTAGGATGGCGCTTATAAGAGACGGGCTATGGGGGATTGTGTCTGGTATGGAGACTGCTCCAAGTGATGCCGGTGAGCAAAGTACAAAGTTGTTGGCTCGTAGAGATCATGCCCTAGCCACGATTGTGCTCGTGGTTGACCCCACCCTCCTCTACTTGCTCGGTGAACGTGATGACCCTGTAATAGTTTGGAAAAAATTACAGGATCAGTTTCAGAAAAGTCATGGGCGAATAAATTGCCACTGCAGAGGCGATTACACACCTTACAGTTAAAGGATGGAAACTCTGTTCAATGGGGTATCGGAAAGAATGAACCACACTTTGATAGAATGTGTTCAATCGATGTTGGCTGACTCGAGTTTAACTCTTGGTTTTTGGGCTGAAGCCTTGTCTACAGCTGCTTATGTCGTAAACCGAAGTCCTACAACAAGGGTTTTGAATGATAAGACACCCTTTGAAGTGTGGTTTGGAAGAAACCTGGAGTTGAGCATTTAAGAATATTTGAATGTGCAGCTTACACTCATGTTAAATAAGACGAAAGAACTAAATTAGCTCCTGGAGCAAGAAAGTGCATCTTTTTGGGTTATTGTACTCAAAGAATGGGCTATTGTCTCTATGATGAGAAAACAGCCAGTGTGGTTGAAAGTCGCGATGTTATATTCAACAAATTTACTAAAGGAATTGAGATGAAACAAGAAGAGAAAAAGTTTATTCAAGTAGAATTTTCAATGAAGGAGGTAATTCTGAGCATGAAGAAGACACTGATCAAGAAGTTGTTAATGAGGCAGGTGGATCCGAATGGACGAAGATAATCTAACTTTTGTTCGGAGGTCATCCAGAAATGTCAAACCTCCTGATCACTATGGTTTTATGCAAGCACTGCTGTCAGTGTAGAGAAAGAGCCACTCAGTACTGTTGAGGCTCTAAAATAGTGTCAAGAGGGAGAAACAGAAGAGGCGATGGGAAAAAGAGATGAAATCTATATGTTTCAACAATATTTGGGATTTAGTGCAGCCACTGAAGGACCACAAAGTCATTGGATGTAAGTGGGTATTCAAATGAAAAACGAATGCAGATGGATCAGTAGAGCGATAGCTACAAGGCTTGGCTCATAGCTCAAGGTTTTGCTTAAGAGCAAGGGTCAGACTATGATGAAACCTTTAGTCATTTTATCTTATTTGAGTCTCTTCGAAGTCTAATTGCTATTGCAGTTCAGAATGGTCTGAATTTACTTCAGTTGGCCGTTAAAGCTGCATTTCTGAATGGTATATTACAAGAAGACGTGCATATGGAACAACCAGAAGGTTTTGTTGAAAAAGGTAAAGAAAACTTTCTGCGTAAACTAAAGCATAGTCTATACGAATTGAAATAAAGTCCGCGGTGCCGGAATAGTGCCTTGGATACTCATCTGAAAAGTATTGGTTTTGTTCAGTCATCCAGTAATCCATGCATTTACACTGCAACAGAAGGAGAACTGGGTGTTTATGTTGATTCCATTGTACTGGCTGGAAGAAGTCTGCAATGAATCCAGGAAGTGAAGGAATCTCTTGCTCAGAAGGTTGATATCAGATATCTTGGCGAACTCAATTATTTCTTGGGAGTGCAAATCACTCAAGACACTAGCAAGAAAAGAGTATTTGTGAGGTCGAAGACCCTTATCCAGACAACTGAACATTGTAGAACAAAAGTCATTGAGCATGCACAGTTTAGTATCACGTTGATGTTTTGTTTTTTGGTTCCACACCTTACCATCTGTTCTGTTGTTGTACACTGATTGTTGTTCTTGTTGTTTGATTGAAAACTTTGCTGTGCTATGTCTGTGCATATATGTTTCTGCGTTAACAATAACTACTTCCATTCAAAAGTTATTATGCTTTTCTTGTGGCCAACTCAACTTGGACTTACTATAAAATGTTTGCATTAATCCCTTCTATCTGGGTACTCTGGGACCTGCGGGGCCCATATAATCAGAATTGCATGTTACCCAGGGTGGTAAGAGTCTATAAATTGAGTGGTAAACTTGTATCCACTAAAGAGGCATGCCCGGAATAGAGGCGTGGCTGCTATAGAGGTGCCCAGTTAAAAACTATAAAAGGATAGAGTGTATTTCTTATTAATACAATGCCTAAATACATGCTTACCAATTACCATGGTGTCTGTAACCATGTAAATTATTAATATAGATGGAAATTCCCACCTAATGTGAAACAAACACAAATGGTTAAGTTATGAAAAAGTGAAGCAATCATAACTTACATTCTTCTGTGACAGAGGCATGATAAAACAATGGCTATTAAAGATGCAGAGAAACCTATTACAGCAGAAAGAATAACAAGAACATCAGTAGTGATGGTATCCACATGATTATACAAGCTCCAGGAATGGCAGCTAGGCAAGCACTTGGTGTCGTTCACATAGTAAAATCCTTCTCTGCATTTTATATTATCTTCGCCTTCATCAATCATTCTCACTGGCAGTTGGTCATCTAAATTGCATTCAACATTTAAACTATAACTATAAGTTGGTAAAAAGTTGACTATTACACTGGATATCCCACTATAATGTATATGATAAATGCCCTGGTGTATACCAAGTATGTATTAATATAGTAGGAAGTGGATACATTAGAAAGTCCAGTCCATTATGGGCAACTGCAGTACTCCCTACACCTTATTAGCTGCACAAGAAGGGTCATGCTACCACAGTGTAGTGTGGCTAGTAAGCTATAGTATGTCCACGTTGAGTTGGCGCGACCACAAATGTGGCAAAAGAGGAATGCACTTGGCGAAACCGGAAACCAATTAAGGTCACATGACTGTAGTAGCTCAATCGCCCGAAAATGTCGACGCCCCCCACAGTAAAATCGGGGAGGGTCTAAGGTGCACATTATTACCGTAAGTTTACTTGTTGAAATGAAAAAGAAGCTATGGCAGTTTCTTCCGCGGCTGTATTCAATATATGCCCAGTTATAACTAATCACCCGTAATTTAGCGTTTGTACGAGCTTCTAGTTGTGCGCAAAAACTGGTTGAAGGTTGCGGAGGGTTTTCTGGAGCTACTAATGTAGCACAAAGCTTAGAGGAAAAGAAGCACAGGACCCCGACTGAACGCCTCCTCAAGTAAGTCTGATTGTTGTGTGCTTAAGCGTGTATTTAAACTCTATTCTTACTTTCTTGGTGTGACGAATTTCTGAAGTACTTAACAGTAATGTGAAGAATCCAGTACATCACCTATACCTTTAGCTATTGCCACACACATTCCAGTATTACTTTGTCCTTCACACTAAATCATTCATATCATTTTATTCATAATTTTACCATAATTTTCTATCTGTTTGTTAAATTTCAACTTTTTTAATTATACAAATTTTTTTTACATAATATAATTTTATAATGACATATTAATTTCATGACATGAAATTGTGGTAGATACAAGCATCAGTTGAATTTGGAGGGTGGTAAATAGATTCCCCAAAACCATGGAGAACTGTACCTATATAGACATGAGGAGTAATGGACAGCTAAAGTGAATTGTATATCTTATTATCAGCAAACAGTAAATTGGCTGAGTTTCTAAATAAGTAAGCCCTATTTAAACAGGTATGAAAATCTGAGTTACAAGCAACCCGTGTTACAAACGTACCTCACATTGTAGCTTGCTCTTGTTAAGTAGCCTTGAATAGTAACAAAGTCCTGAGCCTAAAATGAACCAGAATGTCAAGCAGAAGGGTAGAAACGAAGTCACCAACTACGACTGCTTTTTGTTTACAATTGTCTCTGAGGTACTGCGCACGTGGTTGGCCCAGTTTGAGCGCGTGACTAAATCCCGCCGCGTGTAGCGCGGGAAACGTGTGGTTTTATTTGGCGAGCGAGCGAGACAGTATTAGGGGTGGATAATGCAAAATCGGGTACATGTTATATATATGTATGTATGTGGGATGGTACGTATACCCTTTAAACGCGTGCGCGGGGAACTTTTTTCTCCAAAAAACACAGCTTTTTAGGCTTGACCCCAGTTTATTTTGAAACTACAGCATTACTTAAGCGCAGAAGTGTGAGAAAATTCAGGCAAAAACGCTTGCTTTTCAAGAAACAAAAAGTTGATTCCACCGTTACTATGGCATTGAAGACCCTTTTGCCCACAAAAGTTAACAAATCAGGTAGGAGAGTGATTTTGTATTTGTTTGCTGAAATAAAAGATCATAACTGCGTGTATTATAGTGTTTGCATGAACTAAGCTAAAACATAGTAACAATACTTATTTTTGTTACCTAACTATCAGGCTCGCTCACCATTTGTGCTCAAGCACACCACTAGTTTATTTATATATATGTCTGGGACTTCGTCTCCATCTCAAGACTCAGCCCAGTCAGAGTAGCCGGCCTACGCCCTCCCACGAAAGACTACGAACATTGAACTTTATTATTATTATTCCATTCCTTACCTTGTCATTCCTTACCAAATCCTGCTGTCCTATAATGATATTCATACTTATGGTCACCCAATGGTAACCGCATCCTCTTGTTGCGTATTTAATGCTGTAATTTGTTATGACAAAGTTGTTGCTTACCTCTGAAAACTTTGGCTCTAGACAAGTTAAGGAGTGCGCACTTTTCGGTTGCTGTGTAAGACTGCAAGCTCGCACCAGCGGTTGCACATAGTTCTAACCAAGCGCCAGCTCAAGTAAGCACCTGGTCCTTCATTACGATAGGCCATTCGTGGGCGTGGAACTTACCCGATATGTTTGGACGTATATATGTCATTTTGTACTTTGACCCTCCGTATTTTTGTGTTCGCTCCGCGTTCGACCCTGTCCCAAACTTCACTAAACAGAAATTGAATTGTTTACCGCTTTGAATTCTTTTGGGGTGCAGTTAAAACGCAAAAACTTAAGGGATCTCCATTTCTATTCGAGTTAGTCGCTTTTTGTCACAGTTATAAGCCCTACTCAACAGCATTAACTTGTAAATTCATTGTCCACTAGACGAACCACGAAGGTAAGTCTTGCGTAGGTATGTTCAGTTGTGTGAAAGTATTGTGCGTTACAATTACTATTAAGAATGTCACAAAGAAAACTTTAAATAACGTGACTTGATTTTGTTGCTTCTTTTTCAATTCAAACAGTTGCGGGGAGCGGTTACTATGGCATTGATTCCCCTTTACCGCATACGTAATTTAAAAACTCGACTTTATTTTAGTAGCTTGAGTGTTAGTTGTTAAAATCAATCATTTAACAATAGTGTAGTTTAAGGCTCGCTCGCCATTTGTGCTCAAGCACACCACTAGTATATTAGCCTTGTGCTAGCTGGCATTCCTATTATTAAAAAAAAAAAAAAGTCTTCCCTCCCTGATGTGAAGAAACAGCCATCAAACAGCTATTATAATTTTTCATTGGCGAGCGAGCATAGCGAGCGAGACACTTACAGGGGTAACACAATCGAAAATCGGGGATGTTAATTAATTTATTTATTTGTATATATGTTTGGACGTACGTATGTCATTTTGTACTTTGACCCTCGCGTTTTTGTGTTAGTAATGTGGTCGACCCCGTCCCAAATTGCACTAAACAGAATCCTCTGGTTTATCGATCAGTACCCGTATCACTCTAGAAATTGAATTGTTTACCGTTTTGAATTCTTTTGCGGGTGCAGTTAAAACTTGAAAACTTAAGCAGGGACTTCCATTTCAATTCGAGTTTGTGACGGTGGTAAGTCAATGCGCTCTTTGTCATGGTGATAAGCCGTGCGCAACAGTATTTACTTGAAAATGCATTGTCCACTAGATTAACCACGAAGGTAAGTCTGTGTAGGTGCATGTCCAGTTGTGTCAAAGCATTGTGTGTTACAACCACTACTTAGCTAAAGAATGTCACAAAGAAAACTTTTGAATAACGTGTATTGTTTTGTTGTTGTTGTTTTACTTCAATTCAAGCAGTTGCAGAGAGTTGTTACTATGGCACTAAAATTCCTTTACCGTGTATGCGAAATTTAAAAACTAGACCTTATTTTCAGTAGCTTCAGTGTTAGAAGTCAAAATCATTCATATAAAAATAGTATAGTCTTTAGGCTCGCTCGCCATTTGTGCTCAAGCACATCACTAGTTATTTCACTTATTCATTCACCTGGTTGTAGTTTTTCTTTCGAGCGTAGCGAGCGAGACACTTACAGGGTTAACACAATTGAAAATCGGGGATGTTTGTTTGGACGTACGTATGTCATTTTGTACTTTGACCCTCCGTAATTTTGTGTTCGCTCGGCGTTCAACCCCGTCCCAAACTTCACTAAACAGAATCCTCTGGTTTAGCGACCATTACCCGTATCACCTTAGAAATTGAATTGTTTACCGCTTTGAATTGTTTTGCGGGTGCAGTTAAACACAAAAACTTATGGGAGCTCCATTTCTATTGGAGTTAGTGGCGGTGGTAAGTTAATACGCTATTTGTCACAGTTATAAGCCTTACTCAATAGTATTCACTTAAAAATTCATTGTCCACTAGACGAACCACTAAGGTAACTCTTGCGTAGGTATGTTCAGTTGTGTGAAAGTAAACTACTATTAAGAATATCACAAAGAAAACTTTAAATAACATAACTTGATTTTGTTGCTTCTTTTTCGATTCAAACAGTTGCAGGGAGTGGTTACTATGGCATTGAAACCCCTTTACGCATATACTTAATTAAAAAACTCGACTTTGTTTTAGTAGCTTGAGTGTTAGTTGTTAAAATCAATCATTTAACAGTAGTGTAGTTTAAGGCTCGCTCGCCATTTGTGCTTAAGCACACCACTAGATTATTTATATATATGGACGTACGTATGTCATTTGTACTTTGACTCACCGTATTTTTGTGTTCGCTCCGCGTTCGACCCCGTCCCAAACTTCACTAAACAGTATCCTCTTATTTAGCGACCACTACCCGTATCACCTTAGAAATTGAATTGTGTACCCCTTTGAATTCTTTTGCGTGTGCAGTTAAAACTCTAAAACTCATGGGAGTTCCATTTCTATTCAAGTTAGTCGCTATTTGTCACAGTTATAAGCCCTACTCAACAGCATTTACGTGAAAATTCATTGTCCACTAGACGAACCACATGGTAAGTCTTGCGTAGGTATGTTCAGTTGTGTGAAAGTATTGTGCGTTATAACTACTATTAAGAATATCACAAAGAAAATTTTAAATAACGTGACTTGATTTTGTTGCTTCTTTTTCAATTCAAACAGTTGAGGGGAGTGGTTACTATGGCATTGAATCCCCTTTACCGTATATGCCTAATTTAACAACTCGACTTTATTTTAGTAGTTTGAATAACAATAGTGTAGTTTAAGGGTGCTGGGACATAGCAACGCGCGCGCACCCGCACGCACCACAAATAACCACAAAAATCCGCCATGCTCGCAATAGTAAAAACAACCGCTAACTTAGCTTGCGCGGGTAATTCAAAGCTTCCCGCCCACCAATTGATAAAACTAACCGAAGCCCCGCCCCCGCTATAAGTTGTAAAGAGCGCAGCTGTTTGATATTGTATTTCTTGGCTTACTTTATCAGTATTGTTTCTCCCTAGAGCAGACACTGGCTCAGTGATATATCAGGAAGAAGTTTGGCACAAGAATAAAAATTTAAAATAATGGAGTCATTAGTGCGGTATTATTTACCTGTCAAAGCTTGGAGACAATCTGGGCATGATTTTTTTATTTTACAGTATTGTGATGACCAGTGATAATTTTTATGATGTATATAATATAATGATACTTATTTTATATAAAAAATATTTTGAAATAGCCAGCTAAATATAGATGAATATTTTGTGATGTAGCTAGCTAAGTAAGGATGAATAAACAAATGAAATGAATAGCTAAGTACAGTAATCTATTATAGGTACATACACACACTGAATATGCATGTGGGTGTGGTTTGAAAGCAATCAAGTCTCTGCCAAAAGATCGCGTGGACTATTTTTAGTCCTGGAGTCTATTTTGTGTTTCTTCTCAGAAACTACGAGTAGAAATGACTCCAAATTTCGTACACAGGCTGACTATGACCTTAGCTACAAAATGTTCGTTGCAATTTTTTTTGAAAGAAAAAAAGTCGGGCGCGCTGCCGTGAGGATCAAATCAGCACAGTCAACTAGACAAAACAAAGCCGTATTGAGAAAAAGTACAACGAAGGTTTTGAAGACAATCAACAAATGTATCAGTAGACGAAGAATGGGCTCGTCAGCGACGGCACCCGCGGAGGAGTTGTGGATTATATACTTGAGGTTGAGGAGCTCGTAACTTGAACGAAACAGGCTCCCAAGGCCCGTTCTTTTTATTTAGTTAGTCCATTAGCAGTTTCAAAAGGGAATTTTCTGGACCGCTTCGGCACGAGCTTTCGAATGGTACAAATCGCGGAAGCATAGCTACTTCCGTTCAAAAGTTATTAAAGGTTTTTACCGCGCCAACTCAACTTGGACATACTATAGCGTGCCAAATGCATGACTTCTAAGCAATCTTGGACAGAGATAATTATATTCATTGACTAAAATATTGTACTCGTGTATACATAAACAAAAACTCAGCACAGAGATGTTGTTGTCTTCATCTAGAGTGTCTGGGTTTAAAACGAGCAGACATGCTATGCATTCATATGGTATGTATTCTGCATAATCAAAGCAACTAAATTTTGTATTCTTGTAGTAACCGAGAAGTTGTTTTAATAAAAGTCTAGGATTAACCCATAAAAATATTGCCCATTAAAATATAAATTCATCTATAAATTAATTTAACTTAGGCATATCTTACTGTAGTCTCATCTAAACTGATAGAAAATTAGTCCTCCATACTATTCCACACTAAATGCCAATCAAAGTCCTCATCTATTACTAGATATAAGAGCAGGTAGAAATACATCCTATGAAATAGGCTGGCTGTTTTTCCTTTACAACATACGGCTCCATTACCTGTATCATTAATGTCTTGATTATATCCACTGTGTTCACAAGATGACACTGACAGAGGTAGGTTACTGCAATCTGGAAGTTCTATGTTAAACATGGCCGCCTCCCTCCACTCCCGATAGCAAGTGTCGTCTCTTATTCTCACACACTGGTCCAATGTTGGTTGCAAGCGAATCCCAGTATCTCCACACAACCCAAACAAATGGAGGCAGAGAAATGGAGCCACCTTATCCTTACATTCCTGACTTGGATTTAAGAATTCTAATCCATTCAGCACCAGATGAACTCGTTCTGCACTTATCCCAGACACCAGTATCCCTTTAGTGCTGGGTGGGCTGCAATTGTGATAAAGCAGTGCCTCTGTGAGTTCTCTACGACAGACCTCTGAAGTGTGATACTGAGAAATGCCATCATTAATCGAGCAATTAGCTGCACCAACTGTTGTCAGGTTTGTAGTGGGTACTGATATCTAGTAATTAAATTATGGTCAGCTAGGTAGCTATTGCAATAAGTAAGTTAGCTAGTTCAGTCTTACCTCAGGTGGCATTCGGAAGAATATCAATGGCAGTGATAGAGTGACCCATACTACCAAAATAAGAAAGCACAACAGCAGAAAATGTAATAAAAGCACAACCTTATACACAGTTCCCTTCTTCCCAGTAGTATCCAAACCGTCAGCCATGACTCCGCTGACGTTGAGCAGGGAAGGAAAGAAATTCGTCAGGCA
>WLWD01000479.1_pt1 | contig 80872 bp, 44 predicted proteins | sample 6712731 | NCBI WGS metagenome assembly WLWD01 (sample SAMN12718690, study PRJNA576275) | sponge metagenome | isolation source: marine sponge | host: Mycale hentscheli | place: New Zealand: South Island, Marlborough, Capsize Point | collected 2014-11-01 | reverse complement strand
GAAAGTTTTTATAGAATTTTTGGATAAAAGACAAAATAGCAAACAAGATAAACATAGCTGTGTCTTTACTGAGAACAGCTCAGTCGTAACTTCTTTTGCAAAACACAATTATAGCTTATACTTCATTACATGATTGAAGTTACAGTGTTTTGTTAGGTTGCAAAGCTTAACTTGATACTTGTGTTCATGTGTTTTTCTATTTAGATATTGCTTAAAGTTTTAATTTACAGTAGCTCTGAATATTGACACCTCTTGTGCTGATTTCATTTTCTGTTTGTGGAATTAGCACTTTCCAAGGTATTTTTCTAATAAACCCTCAAAGCCACAAGTGTAAAAAATATAATACCAGCAATTAAATTTCGTTCAGTCTGTTGTCAAGAATTTCTGTGAAGGTAACCAGTACTCGTGGCTTTTGTAGCAATATCAAACTGATACTGTCCATGATTTAAGATCTTTTGAATATTGTTTAATTCTTCTGTTTTCAAACTGGAATAACTGGTCACATTTTCGGAATTAAAATAGGAATTAACAGTCTCAAAAAAATGCAGAAAAAGGAGACCATAGAGGAACAAAGAGTGAAGATAAGATTGAGAAAATGAAGAAGTATTGCTCAAATTTGCAGACAGAATGCAAGGCCACATCTACTATGTGTATTATATATGACAAATGGAATTCATAGCTAAGTTAAATATGAGTTGACGACATTAATAGAAATACACTTTGTCAATAAATTAAGTCATTTTTTTACAATACAACTGTAGCATTTTATTTAAATATTATAAACAAGTATAATTTGGGAACCATAATATTTTTGGGATTGTTAATAAAAACAATTGTTGTTATCAGTACAATTTTTACAATTATTTTCATAATTAATGCCTTCAAATTGCAATGTTTGAATAATTAAATGATAACAACAAAAAACGGGAACAATATTGCATACTATAAATTTAAACAATGTGATATCAGAATACGTACCAGTTATTATGTGCTCATATAATTATTTATTATTAGTAATGAAACCATTATCTAATTTGTTACATAAAATATGTAATATAATAACTACAACATAAAGTGTTTGCAAATTGAAATCCAAGCTAAACCAATCCTGTATATCTAAATATATTATAACAAATCAGTATAATTGTTGATGTGGATAAATTATACTTATAAATGATAAGGCTTAATGTGTGAAATACTGCTATTCATAAAACTACTATTAGAGATGTCCTAATTGTACTTTCTCCTTAACTGTGGTTATAATAACTTGTGCTATATCACTAATGCTACCAGAATGGCCAGGGGTAGCTATTTCTTCTAACTTTATTTGAGCTACCCTACCACAATAACAATCCTACAGCTGCAAGCAGAAAATACAATAGGCAATACGTCATCAGCACATAAAATAGTACAAGATCACAAAGTGGCCAAAGTATTATGCTAGAAATCAGTTACTAAAGTAAGCTCCTTTTTTATAAAGTAGGCCCTTACTTTACAAATTAGATGCATACTTTTAAAAAAAGTAGTTTAGGGGTATCTACTTTAATGACAACTATTGCCCTTTCTCATTTTTTTTTGTTTTTTGTTCAATTTAGTATAATGGGAACCCCAAAGCACCTCTCTAATCTGGCTACGCGAAACCCTTTACCCAAAATAAAGGTTACTGGCTCCTCCAGCAATCACTTGTTTTGATGGTGCATTGATCTCTCCTACTACATTGTGATTTCCAGTCGTATCCTTTTGATATTATCTTCCGTTGAAATTGGAGGTTAAAAGAATTACGTACAAGAGATCAGATTAGATATTTGACGCGATGGATAGATATACTATTTGTGCCCTGTTTCTTCTTCTAATCTCGGATGGTATATGCGTTGAATTTGAATTTCGTAAGAGAGTTACTAGCTTGGTACTGTACTGACGATATTAAATCTAATGAAAATATTATGTTTAGGAGATATTGGTGTAAATTCAGTGACAAAATATATATATATATCTTAAAACAATGCTGCATAATTCAGTAATCATGTTTGAAGTAGGGTAAGCAGTTGCACTGATTGAATATTTTCTGTTGTGCTTATGAATGCTTTCCTCTCTTCAAGCTACCATAAATTGAAAGTTAGCTACTGTCCAGATAAAATGAAGTAGATAATCATCTTTAGTATTGTGTTGTTCTTATGTTATTATTATGCTTTATTATTATCATCATTCATCATCATCTTTTAGAAACTACATTAAATCCACCACCTCCTACGTTAGAAGTATGTCCTGGTGAAAATTACACTTTGTCTTGCACAGAAAATAGAAGACCGCAAATTGATTGGAACTGGAATGATAATATTATAAGACAATACACAGCTGGATTAGATAACAATATTAATGCCACAGATCTTTTGTTGAGTAATAACAAGATGATGGTGTCAACTCGTCTTATATCAATTGATTCTTCACATGTACACTCTCAATTAGAGTTTACACTGTTTGAAAACGTTACTGCAGTGAATGTATCATGTAACCGAGTGAATTTACTTTTAAAAAATAGAAGTGAGTGTACATTGTTTCATTTTTTGCTTTACCCGTTTTTAAAAACAATTTTGGTAAGATTTTCTTAGAATACTTAACTACATGAATCAATTTAACAGTCTCACAATAAGGTGATAGCTCACAAATGTTTAACTTTATATACAGAATGCTCAACTACTCGAGAAAACTTCAGAATTTTGGGACTTCATGTATTATTAAACTCATCAATTTTAACTTTAGAATGGGAAGTATTTCCTGCATGTTTCATCTCAGCTGTTATAAGTAATAATAATTTCAGTCGAGATATTGATAATGGAAGACCTCTGGAGCTTGAGTCACCAAATGAACATCACAACATCGACTTAAAGCTTCCATGTAGCGACGATCTATTAGCAAGAATCAATATTACAGAAGTTTCTATTACAAGAATTATGACAATAAATATTGCAGAAATGCATTTAGCAGAAGGGGAAAACATTCGTGTAAGTGCACAACAAAATTCAGATACTCAATACTATGAATGGATTTGGCCAAAGAAAAGTTCAGGTAATTTGCAAACATGTACCAATAATGAAATAGTGAAGAGAGATGGGAAAATCCCTCAGTATGTCTGTTATAATATTATTAAAACTAATTCAAGATGTGTACTATATTTCCAAGTACCACATCATGGGAACTTTCTTTGAACTAAAACAAACATTTTTGTGAAGGACTCAAAGCCTTCTCTCATGTGTGCCTCAACAAAGTGTCATGGAGTATTTGTTCACCTTCTTCTATTGCGTAGAATAGGACCTTCAAAATGACACCTAAAATCAAATTGTGGAAGAGGGCAAAGCTTTTTGAAGTCAAAGTAGGGACCCTACTAGTTAGCTGCCATGGTAATATACTTACAGTAACTGTGATTGCAGTGTGTTTACAGACCAGGGGAAAGAGATGCCTTTCGACTATTAAATAACAAGAACTAGTTATACCTAATTAGACTATATTTAAGACTAACTGCAGTTTGCAAGAGCTGAGAACCACTCTGGCTCAGTCTATTGTGGTATTGATAAAGCATGCTGCCGCAAGGGACAGAGTTTCACTACCTAAATCATTTTTTCAACTCCCTTGATATTATGACTTTTTTCTCCATTACTGGGAGACTAATGATGTTGTGTTTTGTTATAGTATTAGCTATAAATTTTTATTCCAAAAAAGTATAAAAATAATTTCAAAAATTCACTCCTTTGGTCTCACATCATCCATATTAAAACTAGTGGTGTGCTTGAGCACAAATGGCGAGCGAGCCTAAAGACTATACTATTTTTATTGACTTCTAACACTGAAGCTAATGAAAATAAGGTCCAGTTTTTAAATTTAGCATAGCCATACAGGGTAAAGGTATTTCAGTGCCATAGTAACAACTCTCTGCAACTGCTTGAATTGAAGGAAAAAACAACAACAACAAAACAATACGCGTTATTTAAACGTTTTCTTTGTGATATTCTTTAGCTAAGTAGTGGTTGCGTAACACACAATGCTTTGACACAGCTGGACATGCACCTACACAGACTTACCTTGGCTGTAGTCTAGTGGACAATGTATTTTCAGGTAAATACTGTGCGCACGGCTTGTAACCATGACAAAGAGCGCATTGACTTACCACCGCCACTAACTCGAATAGAAATGGAAGTCCCTTAAGTTTTCAAGTATTAACTGCACCCGCAAAAGAATTCAAAACGGTAAACAATTCAATTTCTAGGGTGATACGGGTACTGATCGATAAACCAGAGGACTCTGTTTAGTGCAATTTGGGACGGGATCGAACAAATAACTAACACAAAAACGCGAGGGTCAAAGTACAAAATGACATACGTACGTCCAAACATATATACAAATAAATAAACATCCCCGATTTTTTCATTTTTACCCCTGTAAGTGTCTCACTCGCTACGCTCGCTCGCCAATAACATCAATTAATATTTTTTGAATGTAAGGAAATCGATCTTCATGAAATATCATTTGTTCCAGTGTAACAATAGAATAGCTTTTCCCACTTAGACATACATCTTTTAGAAACTCACATTTGACTATGAAACATGAAATCAGCATAGTTTGGCATGTGTTTAAATAATGCAATAGTCTTTCAATATGTCTGAATTTTACTCTTATTGCCCCTGCTAAAATCTAAGAACTGTTTTGACCCTCCTAGACAAATTTTCTATAAACCACTTGTGTATATTTTTTTTGTTTATTTGCTTTTTTGTTCATTTCTTATTTATATATGTATTTTTTATTGTTACAGCTAACTGAACATAGTGTTGCCTTTTCATTTTTTTAAAACCAGATATCAATATTCCACCCTAAATATCTTCACAATGATATCTTTAGGGACATGACAGTTATTCACTGTTATTTTATGGCAAGCTCATTACCTTGCTGTGCAACCAGCCAAACTATCAATTTTCTGGTTTTTACAGCTACCTTCCTCTGGTGCATTCTGCTCAACAGGGTTAGAGCAGCTGCTAAATTGTAGGGCTGGGAGTGAGGTAGCCCCTACAACCAACTTTAGCTGTGAGTTACCCTTCCTCTAGTACTAAAACTATACAGTAGTAAAAATATCTAGTGTACAATAAACCACTTACTACACTTGTCAGAGTGATATGGCAAAGTATTTCACTCTCAGGCTTTATTTTCACTCTGCCTCTTGAAAATAAATTAGCCTCCTCATGAAATATTTCACCATATCACACTCTGACTCGTGTAATAAGTACTATTTATTGCAGCTTTGATATTTTTACTTGAATATTTCCGCATCACGCGAGCGTTCTGTATTCTCCCATATTGTACGGTTTATATTGTACGCTCCTTGTAGCGCGCGCGTAGCGAGTAAAATCAATGAAAATTGTATTGTAACCGGTTGAGAAAAATTTCAAAGAAGAAATAAATCACTTATCACACTCGTCGTACAATATGGGAATGATATTTTACTCTCACGCCACATTTTCACTCGCCTTTGGCTCGTGAAAATATTTTGCGTGCTCGTAAAATATTTTCCCATATTGTACTCAGACTCGTGCTATAAGTATTATATATATATATATATATATATATATATTGTGTATGTGTGTGAAGAATTTTCTTTACCCAGCTTAATTTAATGAAATGTTTGGTTACATACAGAAATTAAATCTACAAGGAGCAAAATCAATTTATTAGATTCAAGGGGGGTTTTATGAGAGTAAATATTATTCATGTTCAAAGATTCTTAAGCATACCTTAAAAATATGCTGAGCTGTGCTGATTTCATTTTACAAAGTTAAAATGATGACAGAATTTGAATAAATAATAGCTACCTATTGTGTAGCAGTGCTGGGTTCTCACTATTGCTGCTTCATTCATTGACTGTAATATGCCTGTAATAAAATGTATAGACCCAACAACTAATTTTTCACTGACGAGTACTCCTACACATGAAGACAATACAACTACTCAGACTGGTATGCAATTAGCTAAAATCATAAAAGTATTGCATTTTTTAATGTTGTTTTCTATTTACATAATTACTGAATAACTCTACTCCAGGACATGGCATTGATATTACTATCATTTTAATAAGTACAGTTTTCATAGGATTATTATTTCTATTGATTGCTGCATTCACAGTTGCTTTTATTTTAATAAAATACAAAATGAAAACAAAAGGTAAGCTTTCAGCTTTATACTATTTTTATAAAAAGTTTTATGAATGTATATACCTTGCAGATAAAGATGACATGAAGTAAGAAATTTAAATCAAATGTAAAATAATAATAATATCAATTACTGTATTTTATCTATCTAGAGCAATGAACACGGAAGATAGCCCTCAGGTATTCTCACTATGTTTTTAACAATAATAAATCATTCATATTTTTTTTAGAATGATGTATCTAATTATGATCACGTCAAGTTTTATCCTGCAGCTGCTCATAATGAACAGGTATTTCAATTATTATTGCCTAAAAACATTGCAGATTTGATAATGAAACTTCAAGATCAATATTTCAAATTTGAACTAAGCAAAAAAAAATTATTTTCCATAATCTTAAAATTATTGACAAAGTAAGCAAAGCTAGTGTTCTTACATGTGACAATAATTCATTCAGATTATTACTGTAATAGGCTAAGCTGTCACAAACAAAATGCCTTTGTTTAAATCAGCTCCTATGATAGCATTCACTTTCTGACAGCTTGGTGACAAGAATTGTCATTACCTCTCTTGCTATTATGAATATGCAGATGTATCACTGTAAAAAATGGGATATGTATAGCACACCAAATAAAATGGTCTAAAATGTTTCAATAATGTGATACCTCAATGAAATGACAAATCTATTGCTTGAGACTGAGTGTGAACATAGTTGTTGATAATCAATAAACTTTTTCAATGTACATGTTGCATTAATAGAAGTTTCATAGGAATGATGTTTCAAGAAGCATATGTTTTATACATTTGAATCACAAATAAACACTGATTATTACCAAATACAATAACATACTTAACTTTTCCAAATACTGGCACGAGAGAGTTTTCCAAAGTTGTAAACAACCCAGCTTGTACCTGCTGCTGTAATTTTAGCTCAAACAACTCTAGAGAATACAAAATAAATATTGTGAAATTTTAGCTTAATACAACGAATCACATGGACAACTGATTGTGTGTGTGTAATGAGTGATCGAGTGTATGTGAAATGAGGGATTGAGTGTGTGCCTGTATTTGCAAATATAGTCTGCAATTGGAGTCTATTATACACAATTATATCGTTTGCTGAATCTGTGCCCTCTCTGTATTAGCACTGCTATTAAAAACAACTTAGAACTGGCTGCTTAATGAAACAATACAAATTATACACTTACTAACTAATCATAACAAAACAATGAAAAAAGAGATATTTTAGAAATCGATTATTGCTATAGTTATTCAGCTGCTTATTTGTGTTGAAATGTATCTTTTTCCTACAGAGTGATGAATACAGTACATTAAATAGTGGATTTCATCATCACCTGCGCACAATTCCAGGGCAGGATGAATATAATACAATTGGCTCAGTAAACAATGATGGTTTCGTAAGTAAATCATAATCATATCTTTTATTATTATTAGTATAGCAGTAACATTAATAAGAAAAGGAATAATGTGCTATATGTAGATATAATAGCACTCTAAATCATGGTATTCAGGTTTGATAGCATGAATGACTAGAGAAAATTTCACAGAGTGAAACTGAGTGAAATTTCTTGCAGCACGAGTTCTATCAATCTGAATCCTCAGTTTTTCTGTACTGATATATTATTAATTTGATACGGCAGGAAAACATGATGAGTCTATATAATTATATTCACCATGCACGATGTGTATTTACATTTAAGCCTACAACATTTAATAAAAAGAATGTTCTTGAAGTTATCACTGTCAGAAAAATTTAACAAATACTTTTTGACTGATAAAGTATGCCTATACACTTCTGTCAAAAACAATCTGTATCACATTAAAGATGAACCATATTACCATAGGAATATCCTGCCAACGTCAGAGTTTACACTCATTAAACTTACAATGTATGTGCTTTTATAGCATTAACTTTCTATCAATACCATAGTAAGTCTTTTTAATAGTAGTATTTTAATTACTTCATTTGTTACCACAGCAATGGAAAACTCGAATACAATATGATTGACAATGATCAATCCGTGAGTTCTCTGGACTTACCAATTGAACAATATTGAGGCAAAATTGTAGGGCCATTCTATTTAGCAACAGAAAGAAGTTATGAATAATGGTAGAATCTACCAATATCTTTAGAGAACATAAAATGATTAGATATTATATTGTCGCCATAACCCTTTTTTGGAGTTTCTAATTTCATGTTCTGGCTTGACAATTTCAAAGAATTTTAACTTTAAATGACCAGAAGTGCTATAACTGTACACTAAAAAGTTATCAGCAATTAAATGCTCGATTGTATCTTGCTCTCATACTGTCATTATCTGCCAAGTGCTGCTGTATATGAACTACATCAGTCTGTCTCACTACTACAGTTGACTTATTATAGCACCTTAATGTTTTAGCATGATTAATTAATTTAGCAATCAAATTTCACTTATTGCGCATCTTTCTGTTAAGTTACTAGATGGATAACTGAACTAATTCTGTGATTAAATACCATATAATATGTTACATATAATCAATAGCTATTGTATCTCTTGTATTATATTTGTTATCACTCACCAAAAGTGGTACAATGTCTGCTAATTTACCTGTTTAAAATTTACACAATAATTTTATCTATCATGTTTAATCAAATATAATTGTTTCTTTAGGTTAAAGATGATTATGAATACACCACTGTAAGATTTCATTCTGAAGGACATACTCAGAGAGGTCAAAAATCTGTAAGAAGCAGCATAAAAGTTTGTATTTCTTTAATAGCATCATACATAATATATTTATTCTAAATTTGAGCATTTTCATGAATAATAATTTCCTTAAGCTATTATAAATTTGATTTTTTTAGAAGAAAATAGCACAAAAGCCATATACTGCACTTGAAATTTCATCTTTGTACACCAGCGCTGAAGAAGATACCCTACATTCTGCAGGTAGAGCTCTAATATTATTGGGATCATCCACTCTACTCTCTTTATCCCAGTAGCCAAAGAAAACGGATTTTCCCTTATGATGGCAGTTCCTAAATACCAACTGTGTTCTGTAGTTAGTAATGATATTGGGATAAAGCAGCTGGTTTTATTGGTTATTGCAAACAGAATTGAATTCATGAGCCAATCAGTTTTGAAATTCGATCACAGAATGTAATAATATGAACATACTGTATACCCCACAAGTCACATCCGAGGAGGCCTGTGTCCCCCCCCCCCCCCCCCACTTCCATTACCACTGATTTTGTAGTTAGTTGCTCTATTAGGCTAGTTTGTACAAGTCACTCCAGTTGTATTGATAATGCATCGTTGTTTAATGATTTCTCTTTGATACTGAAGTTGAAGTTTGTGCTTACTTACTTAGCTATCGCTCTCTCTGTATACAGTGCTCTTGCTAACCACCTATGCAATATATATACATATTCACCATATTATTATTGAAAAGGCTTAGTGGATAAAAAAATCATGGCCAGTGCTATAAAAGAATTAACGTGCCTGCTTCTCTTGTAATTAGGAAGTGTGGCCAAATGTCCACATTCGGGAAGCAGTTTGCTTTGATTTTGAGCCTTTCATCCAACCACTTTTGTATGTTGCCTGAAATTGAAGGTGACTCTTATTCACATGCTATAACAATACATTATATTCTTATTGAACTTTCAGTAAGTGCACGGACTCCGGTCCAGTTTTGGGAAAATATCCGCTATTGGAGATGTCATTTAGGGAGAGAGTAATGTATAGTGAATAGTAAATATACGTGTACTACACAGAAACTGCTAATAGAATGTGATATACAACTATGAACATTATTTTCACTTTTTTGTATACAGATAAGCTATTGAATTTAGATACTCTCCTCATACAATTGCGTGAAGTAGCTTGTAAGTGGGAGAGTTTGGGCAAGTGTCTCAATTTTACCAGAGAAGACATACAATTAATGAAAGCTAAAGCAACAAATGATTTTGATTGTCTGATTGAGCTATGTGACAATTGGATAAGAATTCAAAAAGTCCCCACCTGGAAGAAAGTTGCTGATGCTTTGAAGAATATTGGTGAACATGAGTTACATGATGAATTCTTAAATATATATAAAACAGGTAATTTTAATTACTCTTTATGAAAACTCTATTATTCCTTTATCTCAATAAGTAAAGGTTTAGTTCATAGGAATTCAGCATAAAGTCAATGCATTAATCTTAACTAGTAATTTGATATGTAAAATTAGTGAAAACTTATCTCCATTCTTTATTTGTCATAATAGGAGTTTTACCAGAAAAGAAAGTGGAAGTACAAGACAATGAAGTGGATTTAACTGTAGATAATCCTCCTCCAATACCTCCTCAGCATTTTTGAACTTTTCAATTTAAATTCCTTTTTTTATGTATTTTGTATTTGTTGTAATTATTGTTGTATTAATAAAGGCTAGCTAATGTCATTGAAATTGTTTTTAACAGTATATAGATTTTATCCAAAAATAATTTCAGTCGTGCAATACTAGCTATATGAGCATGCTCAAGAGATATAAATGACATTGTAAAACTTTTTTCACTTGGTTGTTTGTAGGAGAGTATTAAATTCCATCAAACAAAGTAGCCTAGTAAAGTTTACGGCAAACAAGCGAATAGTTATACTAAAAAGTAATGAAGTTCAATAAACCAAACAAAAGATAAAAACATCATATTGATATTAAAATTAGAATAGCTTGGAGGTATTTGTGTTTTGTTGTTGTTGTTGTTTTTGTGTGTATGAATTTGTTTCATTTATTTATCTACCAGGCTGTACTTCAAGTTGGTATATGACTTTTCAACTGCAACAAATATTTTCCATTGTCAAAAGTTACTCTACTGATCACTTGTTATATAATCTGCTGTAAAATCAAGCAATCTATAATTTTAAATAACTTGATAGATATGCAATTTATATACCAGAAAAAATCCAAAACACCCTTATTATATTAAAGTTTATTCTTAGCAGTTAGAAATATTGTATTTTCTTTGAGCTACCCTACTACAAAAATAACACTACAGCTGCATGCACCTAATATGCCAATCATGTTATCAGCATATAAAATATTACATGATCACAAACTGACTAACGTATTAATAGAAATCAGTTACTAAAGTAAACTCCTCCTTTATAAAATAGGCCCCTCTTTACAAAGTAGATGTATACTTTAAAAAGTAGAGCCTTAGTGTTTAGGGGTACCTACTTTAGTAAGGTCCAACTTTGAAATACCAACTATGGCCCTTCACCAAATTGATTTTTTTCCCCCTTCATTTTAGTATATTGGGCACTCCAAAGCTCCTCTCTAGTCTGGCAACCAGAGACCCTTTACCCAAGAATATAGTTTCAGTAAGAAACCTCGGCAAGACTGGCTCCTCCCCTTGCTACAAATCGTTTTTACCGGTTTTGGTACTGCGTCGTTCTCCTAAAACATTGTGAATTCCTGTTGTATCTTTTGGTTATCTTCCGTTAAAACTGGAGGTAATGTATTCCGTGTAAGAGTTCTACTGCTCAGATTAGATAAGTTTGACATGATGGAAAGATATACTATTTGTATTCTGTTTCTTCTTCGGATCTCGGGTGATACATGCGCTCAAAATCGTAAGAGAGTAACTAACTTGCTACTATACTAACGGCATTATTTCTGATGAAAATATTATGCTAAGGATATATTGCTGTAAATTCAGTGACAAAGTATTATAGCCCTTAATAAAATCCTGCATAATTAATCAATAGGAGGCTGTTGCACTGATTGAAAGTTTTCTACTGTGCTTATGAATGCTTTCCTCTTCAAGCTACCATAAATAGAGAGTTAGCTACTGTCCAGATAAAATTAAGTAGATAAACATTTTTAGTGTTATGTTTTCATTATTATTGCATTATTATTATCATCATTCATCATCATCTTTTAGAAACTATGCTAAATCCACCGCCTCCTGTGTTAGAAGTATGTCCTGGTGAAAATTACACTTTGTCTTGCACAGAAAAGGGAACTGCTCGTATTGCTTGGAACTGGAATGATATTACTATGAGAGAATATATATCTGGATTAGATAACAATAGTAATACTACAGATCTTCTGTTGAGTAATAATAATATGACGGTGTCAACTCGTCTTCTATCTATTAATTATTCATATGTACACTCTCAATTAGAGTTTACATTGTTTGAAAATGTTACATCAGTTAATGTATCATGCAACCGAGTGATGTTACTTGTAAAAAATAGAGGTACGAGTGCATTATTATAATATTTTGTTACTTTACTGGTGTTTTATATATGTGGCATTGCTACATCGTACTTAAGCATGTATGAAAAGTTCAAGTCTGTACTTTGACCTTTGACCCCTAGAGGGTCCATTGCATATTTCCAGAATGGTAAGGGGTGTGAACCTTGTCAAAGCATCATTGTGTTTTATTCATTGTTCTGCACCACACCCTAATAATTTAAAGTTCGTTGGAACAAAACACAAAAAATGACATTGTGCAAGTTATAGGACAACATATACAGCACCTGGCTGTGACTGCATGTCAAAAAATGAGGCAAACAAGTGAGGGCAAAAAAAATCTGTACTAGATAAAAAGAGGGACGTAGGAATGGAGGGGTTCTATAAACGTCAATCTCACACCTACGTTATTGCTAGTGGACTTTGATAACAACCACTTGAGGGAATAACGTAGGTATGAGATTGACATTTATAGAACCCCTCCATTCCTACGTCCCTCTTTATATCATAAAATGCCAGCACCTGTAGGTGGAATAAGGCTACAGAGTGGTGAAAGAAAGAAAGAATGGAAACGAGGGCAAGGGCGAGGTCAGAGACTGGGACAAGGGAAGGGGCGTGGGCAAACACAGGGACAAGGACGGGGGCATGGACTTAGAAGAAAGAAAAAAACAATTTCTCTATACGCAAATTGTCTGATACCGATTCTAATGTCGTCACAATATCCCATACTTTCTATCCTACACATGAAGTTGGAACTCACATTCCATCACATATTGATATAACATCATCTATAGATAATTTCAGATAATATTTTAATAAAAATATCATTCAAATTATAACATCCGCTACAAATGAATATGCAGAACATATGAAAGATATCAAGAAATTAATGTATCGAAACTTCCCAGAAATGTCACTAGATGATTTTTTGCTGTAATAGGAATCCTCATTCATATGGGGTATCGTAAAGTTCCTCAGTATCGACTCATATAGAGCTTTACCAGCCTTTGTTTTCATCCAATCTTTTTTTTTCAAAAGTCATCAGTAAAAACAAATTCCAAAGTTTCCTGTCATTTTGCATATAACTAGTTCAAATAGTGAGAAAGAATTTCAATCTAAAGGTGATAAGTTGTGCGAAGTTTGAGTGCTAACTGATCACCTTCAAAAATGTTGCCTAGATTAATACCAACCACATCATGAGATTAGTGTAGATGAGCACATGGTTCACAAAAGCATGTTTTTTCCTTATTGCCAGTATATAAGCAACAAACCTACTAAGTGGCTAGTCTCGCCAGGTCAGACCCTTTACCATAAGCAAGCGAGGCAAGGGTCTGATCAAACTCGGTACTCGAAATTGTTCTGCACCATCTGCAATATTTTTACTGTGCGAGTGTCAACTTGCTTACGTCATAGGCTAAACATCTAATTCTAATTGACAATGTGAATACTTATATGAGCTTAGGCGGCACATTTGATGATGTAGGCATATTCTGCATGTCATTCACAATTTTCGTGGATAATGTGAACAAAAAAGTCAATCGAGTGTGACCAGATCGTTTACCATGCTTGGTAAAGGGTCTGATCTGCGAGACTACTAAGTGGGGGTTCATATTGTGGTGCCTCTGTGATTCACACAATGGATATACATGTTCTTTCTTGGTTTATTGTGGAAGGAAAGGTGAGGTACAGAGTCATAATGGTTTGACCTATGATGTGGTGCATAGTTTTGATAAAGTCATTTTTGTTAAATAGATACTCATTATTATATATAACTTTTACACCAGCCCTGTACTTGTTTCAGAACTGTATAAAGAATGTATTCATGTTACTGGTACCTTAGGTGTGCCCATATTGGAGTATTTTCACAAATAAAACAACTTATTCGCTTAAAAATGCTACTCATGAGGTGGTGTGTAAATAGAGATGGGATCTGTGTGTATGCAGTGTGGAGGGATACAAAATGTGTGATAGTACTGTCCAATGAGCATGCAGGTAGGTCACTCTGGAACCAAGGTTACAAGAAACGTGAAGGATTAATGTGGTACAACAACAAAACAAGATCTTCCTATTCCAGTGATAGTGTTTAGCTACAAGCGCTATATAGGAGGGGTGGATTGATCAGACGCAACTAATAAAAAATTTCCAGACCACTTTAGGTGAAAAAGTTTCTAATTGTAATATAAAATTATAAGGTTCTCCACCAATCCGAAGACTATTGGAAAACTTTATTTTTACACTACATTGACATAGCAGTTGTAAATACCTACATTTTATAGGAGCACTTGTATATATTCAGGATCTTGACGAAGGATGGGTCATTATATATATTATAGAGAAACCTTAGTGAGGCAGTTATGTAAAATTGAAGTATACCTTCATCAGATAGTGGCTGGGACAAAATCAGAGAGAAAGCCAACTGGTAAAGATTATGTGTACTGTCTAATTCAGCATGGTGTACGTAGGCGTATATCACGAGCGTGCGGCAAGTGTGAAGGATCGCTCTGTTTACTTGCTTGTAATTATTTTATAAAGTTTCAACAGATGAATTTTACTGCAACAATAAATCAATGGCTACAGTTCAAACATGTGTCTTCACCATTGTCTCAACTTCTAGGAAGACCAATGTGCTCAACCGTCCCCAAAGGACATGTGAAATGTTGGAATACTTGCATACACTTTTTGCAAATGACTTTTTAAAAAGCTGGCCTACTATTAACGAGTGATAGTATGGGTAACCTGTGTGGGATCAATAACACTCATTAAGCAATTGAAATGGTACTGGCTTCTCCTCTGCTATTTCAATCTGTTACTCGTGCTATTGATCCTGAAAAACACGGCTACGGCGCTATTACTCATACAAATATCAATTTTTACACTACTATTTCAATTTCTGACTTTGTAACACTTCCTTCTTGTATATCACCTCGAACTTAATAAAATTTAATTGTAAATCTACCAAAAAAATCTTAAATTATTAATAAAAATATCAATCAAAAGTTTTCTTCTTTTTTGGGGGGGATACAATTTATTGTAGATCATTCTGACATCTTCTGAATGGAGTGGTGCCTTTGTTGCTAACCTAAAAACACTACATGTAGAAAGAATAATAGATTATAATGCAAGTTACAGTCACTTAAATATGTATATTCAAATAACCCTATAAGTAAATTGGGACTAGGGCATACCTGGTTACACTCAAAAGTTTCAAAATTATTCCTTTTTATTCCAAAAAAAAAAAGTGTGATTATTCCAAAAGAGAATAGTATATCATACCATCTTATTATTCTCTTATTATTCCAATTCGGAATAAGACAAATAGTAATGACTGCAGTAGCTATATAAAGTTGGTACATTATGAAATGAATGAGTAAAAGAATAAGTCTCTCTTAGTGCTATACTGAGTTACTCAATATTGAGGATTCACTATTATTGCTAGCTACTCTTTCAGTGAAACCTTGAACATCCTTGGTGAAATGCTCAAAGAACAGAGAAAACATGCTCTGCTACTGCTGAAAAATTTTCAGAAACCATTTAGCATAATTCTCCAGATGATTTGCTGACTCTGAGCTAATAACTCTCCCAGTAGTTCAAACTTTTTTTCATTTTTTTTAAAGTACAATAGCCAAGTGGCCAACACAAACCCAGCTGCTTTAACCAAGTTTGGAAAATATACCTTATCAACACATTTCTAAATGTCTATGCCCTTGTTGTATAGGAAAAAGAGGGAGAGAAAAAGCACTATTGATTTTCTTCACAATTAAAGATTATAGATTTGATTACTCTCTTTTTCTTTTTATTATTCGCCTAAATATCCTTTTTGTTTTTCTAGAATTTTCCCACTATGTAATTTCATGTCTACTATTCCAGAAATAATTCTTGCCTAGTTGGGATACTTAGAGTTAATGCAACTTTTTGGTTACATACAGAAATTATATTTCAGAAGGCTCAGTCTCACATATCAACGTGTTTGGCCAGTTTTCCTACTCGAACAGCTAATTATTTGTCGCTTAATTGGAATAATTTAACTTTACATACCGTCCGCCCCGCCTATGGGCGTGGCCATCGACGGTATAAGACCGCTCGTGCGCATGCTCTCGTCGGCCTTTTTCTTAGCTCGAACAACGTGGACATCGTCTCTTGCTTGGAGAAGCTATGACTGCTGAAAACAATGAAGTTGTTTCAGTTCTCAGGGAGCTGTCGTCAAAATTCGACTCCCTGAGGCAAGACGTTGACCGCCTGAAAGAGCGGTCGGTTGTGGATGACACGGAGAGGCGCCACAGGTCGAGGTCGCCCTCCACGCGTTCCCTGTCTCGGAGCAGGCAGGAGAGAAGGGACCCCAGCCCCTCCAGATCTCGGAGTAGGTCAGGAAGGAGGGAGCGGCAGCGCCCCCGCCGGAGGCGGGAGAGCGCTGACAGCGAGAACTGGGGCCGTAGGATGGAGCGCCTGTCAGAGGAGGAAGATCGCCTTGGGCCTATCCCTACCTTCCTGGACTCGGACGAAGAGTCAGACCTGGTGGAGGTCTCTGAGGCCACTGCGGAGCTCCTTACCGAGCGGTGTACCCTGGGCCTGAAGAACGACGCCCGCTTGAAAGCGAGGAGGCGTTACCCGCTTCCAAAGGTGCCGGCCACGAAGACCCCGCAGCTAGACGGCTTCATCAAGAGTGAAGTAACGATGGCCACCAGGAACGCTGACAAGGAACTCGCCAGACTCCAGTCCCTGGTGCTCGACTCCCTGGCGCCCCTTACCCACCTGCTGGAAGCAGAACAAAGGGGAGGACCCCCAACATGGGAGGAGGCCAAGAAGGCTGTCGTTGCCGCCACGGAGTTGGTGAGCAATGCCAGCGCTAAAATTACTCACCTCAGGAGGGAAAAGGTCACAACAGACCTAAACAAGGCGCTGCTTCCAGTGGCCAAGGAAGCAGCTAATTTTCAGTCTGCCCCACCCTCATTGTTTGGCACGGAGTTTGCCAAGAAGGCCAAGGACCACGTTGACCAGGTCAAGGCAATGAGGGCATCTCTCCCCACCAAGCCAGACACCAGGTCGCCTTTTCGTGGGGGCCCCCCCAGGAGGGGGGGAGGAGGCAGGTTCAGAGGCAGCAACAACAGGCAAGGAGGATCATACCACCAGCAGTTCCAGAGGGGAGGAGCTCGGAGCAGCTACAGGCCCTTCCACAAGGGGTACCGGAAGCCAGAACTTCCCAAGAACTAATGCACCAACCTCATGCCATTCCACCACCATTAGTTTTGACAAACATTATATGTCAACTGAAGGGCTGGGGCGTGGTCCCCTTAAAAGCTCCAAAGGCGGTTGCCGGAAGGCTCCAATACCACCTAGCAAATTGGGAAAGGGTCACCAAGGACAGGTGGGTCCTAGATACGGTAAAGGGTTACCTAATAGAATTCACAAACGACCCTTACCAGAGGACGAGACCGCACCCACCACAATACGGGGCGGAGCTCATGGCGCAAATGAGGGTGGAGCTGAGAGAGCTACTGCAAAAAGGGGCGGTCGCGCAGATGGAACAGGCCAAGGGAGGTTTTTACTCAACCCTGTTCCTAGTGCCGAAAAAAGACGGCAGACAACGCCCCGTAATAAACCTCAAAGCGCTAAACCAGTACGTTCAGACGTACCACTTCAAGATGGAAGGCTTGCAGACGCTAAAGGACCTGTTAAAGCCCGGAGATTGGCTGGCAAAGGTGGACCTAAAGGATGCCTATTTCGCGATCCCTATAAATCCAAGACACAGGAAGTATCTAAGGTTTGTAGTGGACAACCAGACCTACCAGTTCAACTGTCTCCCCTTTGGCCTGGCAGCAGCACCATGGGTCTTCACCAAGACCCTCAAGCCAGTAGCGGCTACGCTGCGCCAGATGGGGGTTCGTCTGGTCTGCTACATAGACGACATACTCCTGCTGGCGGAGACCCAGACAGTGGCAGAGGAGCAGGTAAAGGGGCTGCAATACCTGTTGGAATGTCTTGGCTTTATTGTGCACCCAGACAAATCAATCATGACCCCGGGGCAAGTGATGGAGTTCCTGGGAATAACAGTAGACTCCACAAAGATGGTACTGAGGTTGCCTGCCAAAAAATTAAAAGACATCCGGGCGGAGGCCCGAAAACTGGCCCAGCAGAGGGTAATTCCTGTGAGAGCTCTGTCCCGATTAGTTGGGAAGATGAATGCAGCCAGCCATACCATACCACCTGCCCCGCTATTCTTCAGGAACCTACAGATGGCCATGACAGAGGCCCTAAATGCCAGCAATCAGAATTACGAAGGAGAAGTGACGCTGTCTCAGGATTGCCTGGACGAGCTAAGGTGGTGGGACTATCACCTGAGCCAGTGGAACGGGAAGAGCATGCTGCGGAAGGCAGTGGACTTAGTGATAGAATCAGATGCGTCACTGATAGGGTGGGGAGCAGTTTGCAACCACCAACAGACTGGCGGGCCATGGTCAAGGGAGGAGCAGAACCTGCACATAAATTGCCTGGAGTTGCTGGCAGCAACATTGGCATTAAAGTCATTCACAAAGGGACAGACGGGCCTGTCAGTACTCTTGAAGATGGACAATACCACGGCAGTGGCTTATGTCAACAACCAGGGAGGCACAGTCTCCAGGGAGCTGGTGAGACTGTCCAAGGAGCTGTGGACATGGTGTCTGCAGAGGAATATCACTATCAAGGCACAACACCTCCCAGGTCGTTTGAACCAAGTGGCCGACTCGGAGTCTCGAACCATGCTAGACCGGTCGGACTGGAAGCTCGACTCACGAGTCTTTCAACAAATCCATCAGCTCTGGGGCCCATTGGAGGTGGATTTGTTTGCCTCCAGACTGACAACACAGTGCCCAGTCTTTTTCAGTTGGCGGCCAGATCCATATGCGGCAGCAACAGATGCCTTCCTCCAAGTCTGGACGGGGCTCAAGGCATATGCAAATCCACCATGGAATTTGGTGGGACGAGTGGCAGCACAGGCCCAGGCTCAGCAAGCCTCACTGGTCCTAGTAGCACCAGTGTGGAGGACCCAGCCCTGGTACCCAATTCTACTGGAGATGCTGGCAGATGCCCCACACCTGATTCCCCCACAGAGACAAGCAACAAGTCGCTCACAGATGAGAACCCCTCAGCTAGCCGCTTGGCCCATATCCGGGAAAAATGCAGAGATCACAAGCTTTCGGAGAAAGCTAGCTCGCTCATCCTTGGCTCGTGGAGGGAAAAAACAAATAAATCCTACAACTCCCTCTTTGGGAGATGGCATAGCTGGTGTAGTAGACGGGGTGCCGATCCATTTTCAGGCCCTGTAACAGACGTTGCCAATTTCCTGGCAGAGCTATTTACTGAAGGATATAAATATAACTCACTCAATGCCTACCGGTCAGCCATCTCATCGGCGCATGAGAAGGTGGAAGGGTACGAGGTAGGACATCACCCACTAATCACTAGGTTAATTAAGGGGGTATTTAACACTAGACCACCCTTACCTAAATACACTAGTACATGGAATGTGCAGACAGTGCTGGATCATATTACAAGCAGGGGTGCTAACAATGGTTTAAGTTTGAAAGAGCTCACTCTTAAAACAGTGATGCTCCTATCCCTTACCAGACCATCAAGATCGGCGGATCTAGCCCAGCTTGAAGTGGGGGCCATGCACCCTCACCCGGAGGGAGTAAGCTTTACGCCTACACACCTGTCAAAACAATCCAGACAGGGTAGACCCCTTCAAGACTTCTTCTTCCTATCCTTCGAACAAAATCCACTGCTGTGCCCGGTGGCAACACTGCAGGCTTACCTAGAAAGAACGAAGAACTGCAGGGGACAGGTCACAAAGGTGCTGATTGGCACAATCAAGCCGCATAAAGCAGTGGCACCTAGTACCATTGCAAGGTGGCTAAAAACCATGCTAGAGTGCGCAGGCATTGACACAAATATTTTTAGCGGTCACTCCATAAGAGGAGCGGCTTCGAGCATGGCCTCGAAGGGTGGGGTCACTACAGGTGACATTCTTAAGGCAGCAGACTGGAGCTCGGAGTCAGTCTTCCAGAAATTCTATCACAAGTCACAACAGAACCCACACTTTGGTAGAACGGTGCTGTCATCAGCAGGCGAGCCTTCGGAGTGAGGTAGCTACAAACAACACGTTGATATGTGAGACTGAGCCTTCTGAAATATAATTCTAGAATGGCTCAGGCCACGAAGTGGCTGCCAGCTATTCTGGATTATATGAAGAAGGTGAAGTTGAACATATCAACGTCCCGCCCACCCGCCCTGGATGGGGCATGTAATAATCAAGGGTCAAGGCAAAAAAAACAAAAAAAAACAAAACAAAAAACAATAATAATAATAAAATAATGAGGGTAGCTGGGACGAGCTAATCAAAGGCCGACGAGAGCATGCGCACGAGCGGTCTTATACCGTCGATGGCCACGCCCATAGGCGGGGCGGACGGTATGTAAAGTTAAATTATTCCAATTAAGCGACAAATAATTAGCTGTTCGAGTAGGAAAACTGGCCAAACACGTTGATATGTTCAACTTCACCTTCTTCATATAATCCAGAATAGCTGGCAGCCACTTCGTGGCCTGAGCCATTCTAGAATTAAATCTAAAAGGAGCAAAAGCAACTTCTTAGATACAAGGGGGGCTTTATGAGAGTAATTATCAGACATATTCATAGACTCTTAAGCAGAACTTGAAACTGTGCTGATTTCATAATTACAAATTCAAAATGAACACAGAATTAGAATACAGCTAGCTATTATGTAGTAGTGCTGAGTTTTCACTATTGCTGCTTCATTATTTTGACTGCAATTTACCTATAAACAAATATATAGACCCAGGTTGCTCACTGGTGAGTACTACTCCTACAAATCCTGAAGACAGTACAACTACTCCTACAAATCCTGAAGACAGTACAACTACTCCAACAAGTATGCAATTAGCTAAACTCATAAAAGTGTTGAACATTTTAATGTTGTTTTCTATTTAGCTACAGGATCAACGACAAATTCTGCTCTTATCATTATAATAAGCACAGTTTTTATAGTATTATTAATTATATTCATAGCTGGACTCACAGTTATTTTTATTTTAATAAAATATAAAATGAAAACAAAAGGTGAGTTTTAAGCTCGACATTATTTTTATAAAAAGTTTTATGAATGTACATGTATACCTTGCAGATAAAGATGATGCGAAGTAAGAATTTTACATCAAATGTAAAATAATATTTATATCAATTATTGTATTTATCTATCTAGAGCAATGAACACAAAATATAGCCCTCAGGTATTCCCTCTTTTTTTTTTTCTTTTTTAACAATCATGAAGCATTCATATTTTTTTAGAATGATGTATCTGATTATGATCATGTCAAGTTTCATCCTGCAACTACTCATAAAGAACAGGTATTTCAATAATTATTGCCTAAAAACATTGCAGGTTTGATAAAGAACCTTCAAGTTAAATATTTCAAATCTGAACTAAGCAAAAATTGTGTTTTTAACATAATCTTAAAATTATTGACAATGTAAGCAAAATTAGTGTTCTTACATGTGAAAATAATTTATTCAATTTATTACTGTAATAGACTAATCTGTCACAAACAAATGTCTTTGTTTAAATTAGCTCCTATGATAGCATTCACTTTCTGACAGCTTGGTGACAAGAATTGTCATTACCTCTCTTGCTATGATTGAATATTATGGAGATGAATAGGCACTGTAAAAAATCGGATGTGTATAGCACTGCGAATTCTTAACACACCCATATGGTGTGCTAGCACACCATATGTGAGGGTGTGCAACTGACAACAAGTCTCGTGTGCTTACATTTTAAGTGTGCTATTTACACTATATATAATGTGAGTGAGAGAACGGTTTGCATCAAAGTATGTAGGAGGTAATTTGCACAAAATGGTTTAAAATGTTTCAATAATGTGATACCCTCAATGAAATGACAACTCTATTGCTTGAGACTGAATGTTAACATATTGGTTGTTAATCAATAAACTCTTTTAATGTACATACACAATAAGTTGCATCAGCAGAAATTTCCTAGAAATGATAATGTTTCAAGAAGCATATGTTTTATACATTTTGAATTACAAATAAACACTGATCAGTACCAAATACAAAAACATCCTTATCTTTTCCAACTAAACAACCCAGCTTGTACCTACTGCTGTAACTTTAGCTCAAGCAACTCTAGAGAATACAAAATAAATATTGTGAAATTTTAGCTTAATGCCACGAATCACATGCACAACTGATTGTGTGTGTGTAATGAGTGATCGAGTGTATGTGTAATGTGTAATTGAGTGTGTGCTTGTATTTGCAAAATTGAAATGCCTTATGCTATTTGAGTCAATTATACTCACTTACATTGTTTGCTGAATGTGTGACCTATGTGTATTAGCACTGCTATTAAGAACAAATTAGAACTGGCTGCTTGATGAAGCCATGCAAATTATATACTTACTAACTACTCATAACAAAGCAATGAAAAGAAATTTTAGAAAGTGATTATTGCTATAATTATTCAGCTGCTAGTTTGTGTTGAAATGTATATTTTCTTACAGTTTGAGGAATACAGTACATTAAATAGTGGACTCAATCATCACGTGCGCAAAATTCCAGGGCAAGATGAATATAATACAATTGGTTCAGTAAACAATGATGGTTTCGTAAGTAAATCATAAACATTTCCTTTATTATATATTATAGCTGTAACATTAATGAGAAAAGGAATAACGTGTTATATGGAGATATAACAGCACTCAAAATTGTGGTATTCAGGATTGGTAGCATAAATGACTAGAGAAAATTTCACAGAGTGAAACTGAGTGAAATTTCTTGCAGCACGAGTTCTATTAATCTGAATCCTCAGTTTTTCTGTACTAATATATTATTTTGATGCAGCAGGAACACATGATGAGTCTATTATAATTATATTCACCATGCATGATGTGTATTTACATTTAAACCTACAGCATTGAATAAAGGGAAAGTTCTTGAAGTTATGACTGTCAGAACAATAATAATACCAAATACTTTTGACCGATAGAGTATGCCAATCGACGCGTAAGCAACGGTAAATGAATAATGGCGTCAGCTTTTTCTTCAATTTCTGATCGGTTTAAGGCTAATAATGCTGGACTTTACCAATTGAGCAATATCAGGGCAAAATTCTAGGACCATTCTATTTAGCTACAGAAAGAAAGCTATGAATAATAGTAGAATCTACCAATATCTTTAGAGAACATAAAATGATTAGATATTATACTGTTGCCATAGGAGTTTCTAATTTCATGTTTTGGCTTGACAATTTCAAAGAATTTTAACCTTAAATGACCAGACGTGTTATAACTGTACACTAAAAAATTATCGTCAATTAAATGCTCGATTGTATCTGGCTCTTCAATTATCATTATCTGCCAAGTGCTGCTGTATATGAACTTCATATTAGTCTGTCTCACTACCACAGTTGATTTATTATGGCACCTTAATATTATTATAGCATGATCAATTGATTTAACAATCAAATTTCACTTATTGCACATCTTTCTGTTAAGTTACTAGATGGATGACTAAACTAATTCTGTTATTAAACACCATAAAATATGTTACCTATGATCAATAGTTATTCTATCTCTTGTGTTATATCTCACCAAAAGTGGTACAATGTATGCTACTTTACGTGTTAAAAAATTACAACATTATTTTAGCTAATCAGGTCTAATCTAATATAATTGTTTCTTTAGGTTAAAAATGATTATGAATACACCACTTTGAGATTTCAGTCTGAAGGACATACTCAGAGAAGTCAAAAATTTGTAAGAGGCTACATAAAAGTTTGTACGTATTTAGTTAATAGCAACATACATAATAATAATATTTATACTAAATTTGAGCATTTTCATTAATAATAACTTCCTCAAGCTATTATAAATTTGATTATTTAGAACAAAATAGCACAGAAGCCATATTCTACACTTGAAATTTCGTCTTTGTACGTCAGCGCTGAAGAAGATACTCTACATTCTGCAGGTAGAGCTCTAATTATATCGGAATCATTCACTCTACTCTCTCATTATCTCAGAAGCCAAAGAAAACATATTTTCCCTAATGATGGCAGTTCCTAAATACCAACTGTGTTCTGTAGTTAGTAACGTTATTGTGATAAAAGCAGCTTGTTTTATTTGTTTTGCAAATAGAATTGAATACATGAGCCAATCAGTTTTGAAATTCAATCACAGAATGTGATAATATGAACATACTGTATACCCCACAAGTCACATCTGAGGAGGCATCACCACTGATTTTGTAGTTAGTTGCTCTATTAGGCTAGTTTGTACAAGTCACTCCAGTTGTGTTGTTATTGAATCGTTGTTTAATGATTACCTGTGATACTTAAGTTGAAGTGTGTGCTTACTTACTTAGCTATCGCTCTCTCCATATACAGTGCTCTTGCTAACAACCTATGCAATAATATACATATTCATCATAGTATTATTGAAAAGGCTTAGTGGATAAAAAAAATCAAGGCAAGTGCAAAGAAGAATTAACATGCCTGCTTCTCTTGTAATTAGGAAGTTGGCCAAATGTCCGCATTTGGGAAGCAGTTTGCTTTTATTTTGAGCCTTTCATCTAACCACTTTTGTATGTTGCCTGAAATTGAAGGTGACTCTTATTCACATGCTAACAATACATTATTCTTATTGAACTTTCAGTCAGTGCACAGACTCCGGTCCAGTTTTGGGAAAATATCCGCTAATGGAGATGTCATTTAGCGAGAGTTTAATGTGTATAGTAAATAGTATATTACATGTACTACACAGAAATTGCTAATAGAATGTGATTTACAACTATGAACATTATTATCACTTTTTTATATACAGATAAGCTATTGAATTTAGATACTCTCCTCATTCAATTGCGTGAAGTAGCTTGTAAGTGGGAGAGTTTGGGTAAGTGTCTCAATTTCTCCAGAGAAGACGTACAATTAATGAAAGCTAAAGCATCAAATGATTTTGATTGTCTCATTGAGCTATGTGACAATTGGATAAGAAGTCAAAAAGTGCCCACCTGGAAGAAAGTTGCTGATGCATTGAAGAACATTGGCGAACATGAGTTACATGATGAATTACTAAATATATATAAAACAGGTAATTTTAATTGCTGTTTATGATAACCTTATTATTCCTTTATAAATTTGTCATATCAGGAGTATTACCAGAAAAGAAAGTGGAAGTACAAGACAATGAAATGGATTTAACTGTAGATAATCTTCCTCCAATACCTCATCGGCAATTTTGAACTTTTCATTTCAAAATCCTTTGTATTATGAATTTTGCATTTATTATAATTATTGCTGTATCAATAGAGTTTAGCTAATGTCATTGAATTTTTTTTTAACTGCAGCTATATCGATTTTATCCAAAAATAAATTTTCCTCTCTTAGTTAAAAAATTTCAGTGGTGCAATATTAGCTATATGAGCATGGTCAAGAGAGATATGATTGATACTGTTGTAAGACTATTTTCGTGGGTTGTTTTAAGAGAGTTTTAAAAGTTCGAACAAAATTGATAAGTAAAGTTTACCACTAAAACAAACTAAAATAGTTTTAAAAAAATTGAAGTTCAATAAACCATGTGAATTGGGCAACTTTTACTCTCTTTCTCAAACAAAGTGATGGAAATTACCATACAAGGAAACAACAGTGCATTATAAGGCACTTCCATTTAATTCTATAATAATAAATTGGTGCTCCATATTAAATTGGTGTCAGAAAAGATGCCAACTGATGCTGGAGGATGTTAAAAGTAGTATTTTTAGTTTACCTGCGCTAAAGTAAGCTTTATTATATGTTTTACTTATGCATATTACAATTAATTTAAGAAAATATTAAATATTTTATTCTAAATACTAAGCTGAACACTGTTTGGAACTAATTAACCAGGTGGTTATTTACTTTTATTTTATTTTGTTTTATTATGGTGCCATTGGTTGAGGTTGGTGACTCATGTAAGTTTGGTTATATCTCTGAATGTTAGTTTGCTAGAGCTCTCCACAACAATCCCTGCTGGTCTTATCAACTGTTTGACCACAACCAGAAGCTGCTTGGAACCAGTTGCTCATTTGTTGGGGCTGTTGTTCATTGTATGCATGTTTATTCCATTGTCTTGAACATTGTATCAAGGGGCGTATGCACAGGATCCAACTAGAGACAGTCCTGGATTTGTCATCATTTATAATATTCATTTATTCAGTTATTTATTCTTATAATATTTACTTGTTAAGATTCATTCACATGAAAGAGTGTTTCTGTGATAAGGTAAGACTTAAGCCATACCTATCATGCCATACCTATCGTGCCACACCCATCATGCCACACCTATCATGCCACACCTATCATGCCACACCTATCATGCCACACCTATCATGCCACACCTATCATGCCACACCTATCATGGCACACCTATCATGCCATTACTCTGTACATTACTATTTGTGTAATGCAGTTGCTTAAAATGGTGTTGCATTTATGCCGAAATATTAGAACGAGGAGGTGACATATAGAAAGTTATAGCCGGGGACATATTTTGTGACAATGGCGATCCTTAGAAATTTTTTTTCAAGATTTTATAAGATCTCATAAGAATTACTATGTAAGATTTACAATCAATTTGGAACATATCCCATTTTGATCTTGTTGATTGCGTGAAGTGTAAGATTTTGCCACAGTAATCGTATAATATGCAATTTATTTTTTGTAAGATCTTGCATAGTTCTACTTAGTCAAGATTTATCTTGAGAAGTTATTCAAGATACACTGCATAAGATTTCAGAGAATTCGGAACATATCCTAGTCTGATGAGGTTACAAGTGTTCTATTTGTTTAAAATATTCAATTGAATAGCCTAATCAGAAAACTTTCGTAGATTGGTAATGTTTGATACGATTCTAATTAAAGTACCCTATGTGAGTCCCAAGTTAGAGAGAGTCCTGAGAAACTAAATGCAGCTACCATGGCAATAGCAGGAAAAGCAACATTTAGCTAGTCAGATTACCTATAAGGTTCATTCTGGGATATGGACACAATGTGTTGTTGTATTTAGAAAACCATTATGGATGTTTTCTTACTTGATCCTTTTATCTTGTGTAGATAGCTAACTACCTTCATTATGAAAGTTTAACTTGACTTTCAGCAAAAATATTATTTTAAGCTCATTTTGCACATTTTGTTATGGTTAGATAAAACTACTTGTGTCAACACTACACTAACAGCAGGCAATTTATTTCTTACTCTAAGAATGAGTAAATGTCAACTTTTTCCGGTGTTGTATGTTGAATGCCCACATTTGATAGGTAAGTGATCATTAAAAGTACAAACACAAGTTACTAGCCACTCTGAAGTGTCCTTGGTCAAAGTGATATTTTTTATCCAGTTATACATTTTTTGTGGCATCGAGCTATGGAAGTGGCAAAGCCTGTGTACAATGAGGGAGTACATTTATTTCATCAACTTTTCACGAAGAGACTGAAGACTTAAATGTGTCATTACACACACAAACATATGAACAGAGTTCACTCAGGTGAAGCCCAATGTCCAAGTGTGAACAACTGATAAGGCATTGCCATGTCTGAGAATGTGAAGCACGTGCCTAAGGTGTAAGAAGTTCATTTTGATTCTGTCATTCTCAGCTGAAATAATAATAGCAAATTTTCTCGTTCTAACCGCCAATATTATGTTGATTGGGTTAAGTTTTAATTAACATAATATCGGCCGTTACAACGAGAAAATTTTAAAGTCATTTTGAAATAAATGTAATGCACGGGATGGTGAACCTATTACATTATTGTCAGCACTGTGGCAATCAAGGGACTTCTTGTGCTGCATGGTTGGTGGGTTTTAGATGAGGTCTCACAGTAAATAACTAGAGATTGAAGGATTCATATAGTAGCCTACGTGTATATTGCTCGGTATCTAACAAAATATTTCGTGAAATACATTAAAGTGGCGTATATCATCACCCACCACTAGACTTATTGGCAGTACAAGTGTCACTACACAGAACTAGATATTGTTTATTTTCACTGCAGAATAAATTTTCAAACTTTTCATAGTATTTCTGCAAAGAATAGAGCAGCATTTCCTGCAAAATCCCACAATGTCAGTCTATCCTTTACCTAATTGTTGCAGATGATATTTCATGCGCATTGGACGGATACGTAATCTTGTTCCTGTTATGTAATGGGAGCTGGAATAACAGTATCATCAAGTTCCCAAGTTTATTCTACTAGAAGTTCCAAATAGTCTGTTTTTTCTTTCAATAATCATAATTGCTTTGATAAACATCATACTCAAACGTTTTCCAAACGTAATCAGTGACGGATGTTGTTATAAACAGCAGATGGAGGGAATTTTAATTAAATAAAATTATTATATATTTCGCCAATATTATTTTCAAAACAAGTTAATTCAATTATTATGTTTGTGATCATAATAATTTCTAAAATCTCCTGCACAAACAATATAGAATCCGTTTCATACTATTCATTATTTATTCCATATGTTGCTGTATCTAAAAAATTGTAATTTAATTTTTAATAATCCTAAGATGTCTGTAATATTGTTTGACCACCTAATTATAACTACAGATATAAACTCTATAATGATGATACATATTATTAAGCTATATGCTATAGCTTTTTCTAATGCTTATTAAAAGTCCTAAGATTTATTTTTCCTTTGCGCTATTTCATTCAGATAGTCTAATCTAATTATTATGATGGACATAACCTGATGCACACAACCTGTGTTTATAACCAGCATGAGCTATGGTAGCCCACTTAGTTTAAGCCTCAGATACCTTTTCCTGAGCAATACGGTTTGCTAAAGTCTTGGCAATCACAGTCATTGTATACATACTATGTTCACAATGCAATAAAGGCCGTTATAATTTTTGTATCTGACCTTGTGGTGTTGACAACCACAAGCCACTTAACAGATGCCGCAACTGATAACTCACCTGGAGCATTTTAATAGCTATTACAGCGAAGCAGGAAGATAAAATAACATCTAAATGGGACTAATTATTTACAGGTACATCACTTGTATATAGTGGATATTTACGTCTTCATTTTATCCTTTATTGGAAAATTCAATTAGAATTAGTTACTCACTAACCCTAAATGCACTGAGGATGGTATCATATATAATTTGAGTTGGTTCCTTGAGATGGCTGTGCAGAGGTAATTGACTTTCTTAGCTCTCAGTGTTTTGTATGTGTTGTTTTCTTGAGTTATCCCTCCTGATAATCTATTCTCACTAGTATTAATTAGCTAATATGATTGGGGGGCATGCAATACGCATGCCCCCCCCGGAATTACCTCCCTGATGTTATTATTGTAACAGTCCCACCATCATCAGGTCATTAGAATACAAGCAACATGTGGAAGAGGTTGGGTGTATGCACTATACTCTGGATAATACTCTATCACAATACATGTACAGTTTCACAAAATAGAAAACTTGACACAAATGCTTTCTGTTGTTGTTGTTTTTAAGAATATTGGTACACACTTTTGACTTGTCTTTCAGAAATAATAACATTGTTTTAAAGCCTGTATGTAGTTATGGTTACATACAACTAGCTGTAACAGAACCATTTGCCACAGCTGGTAGTAAACACTTATGTTATAATGTATGTTGTGTTATGTTGTAGCCTCTACCTGCAGACATTACTGATAATTTTGTTCTTAAGCAATTATGTTTTTGTTAAATGGGTCCCAGTGTCTTGAATAGGCGAGTAAAGCAATCATTGACAATACAAGCGCTATTTAGAAGCACACCAATGATGTTGTGGTTATGATGATACTTTACCAGTACATGTATGAAAGTATAGAGCTCGGATAAGTACTGGGACTTGCATGCTATAGCTTTCTTTGCCCAAGAAGTATCATGATATGGTAGGAATCATCATAATATTGCAATCAAAAGGCTTCTCTATAGATAAATGTATTTACCAACAAGCACAGTACAATGAGAGTTTGGTAAGTAGTAGTTCTGTTTGTTTTCAAAAAGCAATAGTTGATTTTAAGTACAGTAAAACGTCCCTTATCAGGGCGACCTGGGACAGAGGGGTGCCCGTAACTAGGAATTGCCCATATCTCAGAAGCAATACATTTTTAATTGGAGTAACTTGAAAACTACAAATTATTTGCATTCGCCCACTGTTTTAATTGCAATTTTCTATGATTTACCTGCTCGAATAATAGAGTTGCCCGTATCTTAGACGTCCGGATAAGAGACGTTTTACTGTATGTTAAATTCTTGAATCTCCAGTTGTGCCAACATTTTTAGTCACAACTAGCTATATGTGTATAATTATAAATAAAATACATACATATATATAATTATATAAATACGGACAATATTGCTTTACCCTGCCCACTAGCACATGCAGGTAATAGTCATATGTGGGGGAAGCCAATACACACTAACACTCAAACTCTCACACTTCCACACACACATACATAATTATGTAGACCTAGAGTTAATTAAAATTAAGATCTACTTAGTGGCCCTATCATGGCAAAAATATTAAAACCCTGTTCACAGCCTGGTGTGTGTTTTTATGCGGATGATTTGAGTGAGATATTGCATATTATAATGATTTCCAGTAGCACAGACATAAAATATATGCAGAGTAATGAATATAAGGTGCGCTGGGAACAGCTGATGGTAGTTCAGGAGAAGTGAGAAGTGCTTATGAATTCTGGTAGGCGGGGTAGGCGGGGTAGGCGGGGTAGGGGGAATGATAACGTGGTGGAGTGATAGTGATGGAATTAGCACAATCTATTAATATACTCTGGAAGACAATCTGATTCTTTTCCGTGATGAGCTAGGGCTAAGGATTGAGTATCACAGTGAGTCAATTCACATTAGCAATTTATTATTGGAAATAATAATGTCAAGTACAATTTGTTGGATATAAAATGATAGTCTACTCAAAATTAGATATGCGATGTTTGTTATTCTTAGACAAAAACTAGACAAATATATTATAGAAATCTGTACTGAGTTTGTAACTTAAAAACAAAATTATTTTCAACATTTTCTTTTCCTTGTGTGTACTCAGTTCTGAAGTAAAAACACTTTCATCATGAATATTATTTTAAGCCACCTGTTGTTGTGATTTTAAATCAGTGTTTTTGGTAATAGTATGTAAACATGTATGTTTTTGTTGGAGATATTTTCACATACGTCTTATTGAAGGAAACATAACATTAGGTACGGTATCATTAAAACTACAAACACATTTTAGTTTAAACAGAAAGATGCTACTATTGTGGTGATTCTTTACCAATGTTTATTTGTAATGATGCAACCATATGAAATATAATATTCCTGGTTTACTCGATTGTGGCTTACAAATTAAGTGAATTTGCTAATAATAAAACACTGATGGTTTAATCTATTTGTACCATGTTACGTACAAATAGTCCAATTAGATTTGCTCAATTCACAGTGAATGCATTATTTTATACCCACCTCCTAGGAGGTGAATAAGTGAACCGTCCAATCAAAAATATGTTATTTCTTGCACCTCTCCGTTCAGTCTGTACAGGATTTACACTATTCTCTTGGGGCTTTTGCTCTTGGTTGTGTAAATCTCATACTAAACTCCACATCATTGTTTAACCTAGCCTTAAAAAAAGAAAAAAGAAGACATTATATGGAAGTATTCAGCCAATCATTATAAAAACAATGGTCAAAGAATAATGCTTAGATAAGTAGTAGCTAATAATAATCAAAATAATTTAATATTTAAATATTATGCTTGTCTGTCAGTAGTGACCTGTATAATACATACTATGAATAATTCATAAACATAACTGAGTTGGTAGAGGTCAACTCATTCAGTCTTAAACCAAACTTACATTGATATGAAACTGAAATCTGTGTGAAAAAAATGTCTAGCGGCCTAGTAAATTACATAACTATAAAGTTTTATTGGAATTATAGGTCATGTTATCTCTCCTATAATAGCAATATCAAATATTTTACAGAAAGGGATGTCTATTAATGAAGGTTAATGAATCATTAATTATGTAACATTCATGGAAGCTCAGCCACCACAAACTTTGGGGGTTGGAGTGGGAGGCTCTAGCACCTCCAGATTCTCAGCATAAGTTAATACCACAATGTTAGTCTGTCGTTAAAAACATTGTCATCATTCATAATCAGTAAGCTAAATTAAACTGGTAAAAGATCATCAAATTTATAGTTGCTCATATCTTGGTGTAATGGCAGCAGGAAAGCTAGTGAAATCAATAAGGATAAGGTTGAAAAGGTCACATATAGCCATTCCAAATTGAGTATTATCTGCTGCATCATTCAGAGCCAATTCATAACCCAACACGTACACCACAGGAAATTCCACAAACCCAGTAGTGGTAAGTTATACTACTGGGTTAGCTGCCACTTAAAGTTGAACAGCTAACTATGGTTGGTGTCCAGAGCCAATTAGAAAAATAGATGTACAATTTAGTATGCAATAATCCTATCTAAATAATAGCCAGCAAGAATAGTTATGGGTTATTCAATTACATATTATTGCTACTGGTTGAGTTACCATGCATTATTATGATTCTCATCACAATTACAATTGTACAAGAGCATCAGCTCAAGTGGTTCAGTTATGTTAGAGCAATAAAAGGAGGGGGGAAGGGGAGGATCCCGAGGGGCCCAAGCCCCGCCTCCAAATCAAGCTTATTAAAAAGTATAATGCACAAGTATACCAGTTTATAATTTCATGCTAATTTATGCTCTCCATCTACAATGAATGTCCAAATCATTAAGTTTTTTAAATAAATTTGGGCCCATCCCAGTCATTAGCGCTGAACCACGTACCCCTGGGTGGGTGGGGTGGAGTGGGTGAAAATATATGTTTAGAAAAGATGGATGGGAAGAGGAGGGACTTTTTTTTTTACATTGTACTTCTGTAAAAAGCAAAAAAATTAAGTAGGTAAAACATTTTGATAATATAGTGCTAAACTAATACTATTGGCTAACCATTATGCATGACTAAAATGTATGTGTGTTTGCTTGTTAGATTTATACACATCATGCATGTGTGTTTGTACATTATTACATTTATGCACATTGAGAACTTGTTTGTGTTTTAACCCTTTCCCTGCGAATATGGGAGACAATGGGCTACAAAATCTCCGCTTACCATGATATGCTTGATGTATGCATGTTTGTATCCAAATAAATGAAATCATCATGAAATGAGGATCACTTTGGTATAATTATTCTTATTTATTAGAATGTTATAATTCAAAATTTTCTTTGCTATGGCCAATTGACCATGACCAGACATATACCGCTCACACGGTTCTTCACTTCTTCTAGAATTGGAAGCATTTAGTGAGAAATTGAGTCAGTTTCTAAAACCAATAGATTTTTGGAATAAGAATGGAAACAATCCTGAAGGTAATGATACTCTTACAGATGGGTCAGATATGTTTGTTCTCAAGAACATCTTAGACTAGGGGCATGGAGCTTCTTCTTCACACTATCAATCCTGCAAAGAAAGATTCTTTGCTGCTAGAAGAATGATATTTTAGTGATCAGAATTTGCAGAGATAAAAATTAAATGATATTGTGTCCGAATGCTCTGCTCATTTTTGTGTATACAGAAATGCTTTGAAATATACCGTACAATAGTCAATTATGGACCACGTTAGATAGCTAGCTATGTATCATAACTCATAACATTCACAAACATGTTATCATTCAGACTAACAGACACAAGTTAAATTGATATAATTTATCAATAGTATTGTGAAGTGAAAATGCTGACAGCTCTAAATAACAATGTAATAGTTAGCATGTGCAAGACATCCACAGCAATGACTAATTAAATGTGTATATCTTGTTGCCATGGCAATTACAAGGTAACTTATTGGGTTCATATGAAAGTAAAATTAATTTCAATCCATATGATACCAGGGAGGGGGGAAGGGAAGAGAGAGAAGAGAGAGTAATAGAGAAAAGAGAAAGAGGTACTAATTTTTTTCTCTCCAAATAGTACCTGTAGTACCTCTTCCTCTTTTCCCATTGGACCACTGCACCAATATTATTAACCAACTGAATTTACTACAATAGTTCATGCATAATAGCTTTCATTTAGGTACTACAGAACATTATTGTATCATATTTGTTCATTCTAAACTAGTGTCCGGCAGTGGCATAAATTCACAGGAATTATTTTGTTACACGAATCTTGAAATTGGTAAGATTCTACCTAGTCTACCAGGGTTACCTATACAGTACTACAAAAGCTACTAATGTTACCAGTGCTACTTACGGTACCTGCTGTGTGTTCTGTAGTCTCGACCCATAGGTAGGAGCAGAACGGGAGTAGAGCAGCGAAGGCAACTCAGTCCTGGCCACCTTCCTCCGAAGTCACTGTCATATGAGAAATCCCACACACTCTCACTGCACTTATTGAACATAATATGAGAAATCTGAACTGAGAGGGGAGTGGCTGACAATGATGTAGCCTGTTCACAATCAATTCACGCATGCATGAGGTAAAGGGTTTTACATGTAAATGAACTGGGCAAGATGTACACAACTGGAAACATATAGCTCAACGAATGGATAGGATTAAAAAGAAAGAAATAGAGTGTGAATTACATAATAGTCAGGCAAAGTGTACATGCATCTCAATAATTCCTATGACATGGATCTAAATGTCCACAACAGATTCTCCCTCAGCCCCTATCCTTCCGCAGATGTGTCTTTCAACAACTCTCATTTGGCACATTGGGTAATGAAGTTACATGCCCCATGCTCTCACTGTGAAGTATCATCCAGCTTCTTGCAACAAGAATACTGACTCTTTGTCTAGGCTGCTTGACTCCAAGATGGGGGCCATAGATGTACAAGACATTCGACTGACCGGAACAGATCATGTCCAGCCAGCAATGCAGCTGTTCAGTGCGCACTCCAGGTAGTCAGTCCCGGCCACAAAGTGTGATGGACGAAGATATGGAGCAAAGTGTAGGATTCCATTGGCAATTGTGAGGGACTCCAGTGAAGAAACTGAATATTTCTACTCGTGATCCTTCATGCATCTTGACCAGAACACAACCGGAAGCTTCCTCTTCTTCTTGAACAATATTAAGGACTGCGCCATGACCCACTGAAGAGGCATCTCCCTGCAGAAAAAGAAACATATTGGAGAGAGTAGGGAGAGAGAGAGAGAGAATAGAGTCTAAGGTAAGAGAAGATAGTAAAACATCAAATCTCTCTCATAGGCTTTTTTTTTTAACAATAGCTCCAGAATTAAAAATATTTGGTCGCCAATGGGAGTCAAACCCAGAACCGCTTGCTTAATGCTCTGTTCTAATGAGTAAAAGAAGACTGAGAAAGAAATTGTCAAACATCAATAGTTATACAACTCATCACACCATATAACACGACATGAGCTGCTCAGCTACCTTCTTCACTAATTATATAATTATTAACTTTTATTCTATTAATTATCTGATGATTTACTTTTCTATTTTCAATTACATAATTATTTAATTTTGATTTATCAAATTATGTAATTATTTAATTAACTGAATGTTTCTTTTTCTCATGCATCAGTATTCACTTGTGATTCCTGGTTTTCTATTTGGCTGTCTAAGTTTCTGATGTATCTCATGTTAATCCATGACATTTTAAAGAACCTGAATTCACCTCTCTTGGGCTCAGGAAAGCATAACTCGGTGGCAGTGACCTGCCTAGAACCCGATTAAAATCCATTCTGGGGAACCAATTCTTGCCTCCCTTAGCCTGAAGGTCAAGAAGCTCCTGGGAAATCTAATCTCCCACACAACTGACCGTAAAACTAACTAAATTTTATACATAATATTGAAGGAAAAAGTATTATCTGGGAGCATTAGGAGAAAAAAAACTAAAACTAAGTTATCAATATCTTTTTTGAGTAAGAAGAACTACATAAATTTTCATAAACTAATACAACACTGGCGATCTTCTGTGGTTGACTTGCAGTATGTTTCTAAAGTAAGATGGTTATATAAGTGCATCAATGGATGCTGAATCAGTCAAATACAACTGAAGAAAATCTTCACCAGTGTCTCAAGAAGTACAGATGAGCGTTTTGATTAGAGATTCGAGATATTATAGTTCATCGTTGATTTTATCCCAATACTACCTGAAGATTTAGTTGTTGTTTTTAGTAAATTTTGATATCATGTAAAATATGTAGTTAGTTTACTAAAGTTTGACCTAATTGAATACCCATCTTCAAACTCATTTATATCATCTTCATTGATGCACCTTTCTGCAGCAGAGGCCTTGTGGTACCTACCAGTTCCTTTCTTCGGGCAGAATCTCTGAATGTGATCTTTTAGTTGGTAAATTATATGCGATTTCTTGGTTGGTAAAGTATATGTGATCTCTTATGTGTTATCTCTGGGTTGGTAAAGTACGTATAATCTCTGGGTTGGTAAAGTACGTATAATCTCTGGGTTGGTAAAGTAAGTATAATCTCTGGGTTGGTAAAGTACGTATAAACTCTGGGTTGGTAAAGTAAGTATAATCTCTGGGTTGGTATCTGTGATCTCTCGTTTGGTAAAGTATTGTGATCTCTTGATTTAAAGTAGATAGGATGTGTTAGTGTGTGGTAAGCTCTTTAGGTGTGGGGATCTTGGAAAGTATTAAGTATTCATGATCATTTGAATAGGTGAATTTCTGATATTCTCTTTTGGTTTGGCAAGTATTTATAAGAGCTTTCCTGTATATCTATGGTAACCATCCCCACTGCCTTCAGCAGCTACTTTGACCTGTAGGGTAGCTTTTGAAAGATAGCTATTACACACACACACACAGACACATATACACACACACACATGCACACATACAGACTCACACACACGAAAGCCTGTATGAGGAAACTTCACAGTCTATATGTAATAACTGATTTTCTGGATAGGTTTGGCTGAGATATCTCTATGTTGCATTGTTCCGGCTCTAGTATTTATCATTTTGGTTTGATAAAGTATCAGCTGTGATCTCTTGGCTTGGTAAAGTATCTCTGATCTATTTGTTTGGTAAAGTGCATAATGATATCATGATTCTGTTAAACTAGATTATTTTGTAACTGGTTGGTAAGTATTTTGCTCTCTACGTGTGATAAGGGTTTTTTTTTTGGTAGTTTGTTCTTACTTTTACTAAACAAGTGTGATTTTTTGGTAAGTAAGGTTTTTAGGTGAGGTGAGGAATTTTTTTGTTTGTTTGATAAAGTATTTGGTTTGGTTATTTATCCTATTAGTGAAGTATGTGTATGCTGTATTCTGGTGCAGCATTTGTGTGATCTTTCAGATATGTAAAATATCTGATCTGTTGTATTTGTGATATCTTAATAAGTATATTATTTTGATATAATTTTAATGTCTTCAGGTATCTCTTCAGAAATCTGCTTAAACAAATTCTGTCACATCAGACTATATTGCGTGATCATTAAAAATATTATGTTCATGTGTTTCTGATTATAATTGAATGTATAAATTAAAATGAACATTATTTATAGTAATTTGGAGTATACAAGTATGTATATGTAGCATTTACATGTGAATTTACCGAGTTGTTTATAATGATAGTTTACATGTTAATATACTGAGTGGTAGTTTCATAACGATAGTTACATGGGAAAAGTAGTTTCACAATGATAGATTACATGATTATACTGAGTAGTTTCATAACGATAGTTTACATGGGAAAAGTAGTTTCACAATGATAGATTACATGATTATACTGAGTAGTTTCATAACGATAGTTTACATTGAAAATTGAGTAGTTTTATAACTAGCTATTTAGTTTCATGGGAAGAGTAGTTTCACAACGATAGAGTACATGGGAATAATATTATACCCTTATTTTTTATATATCTTGATTTTTACACTCCTTCATATGAGCTTCGTTTCAATTTACTTGTAGCTTATTAATTTACTAACAGTAGAAAATACTTATCAATCAAAAGTGTCATCTGACGTACAAACTTGTGCAAACTTATTAAGAGTGCAGTAGCATCATGTAGTTATTTTAATAGTTTCTCTCTCCTGCCTATTTTTTTCCTCAGCCTTGGCCAAATCAGATCATGTATGTATAAGAATGATTAAATAAAATTAAAATTACAGTATATTATGTAGTAGCTATTCTCTCGGTTGTTTCCTGCTCTTCAAATGTTTTACTTATACTTTCTGTAATTTTTATCAATATGCCATGTGCAGTGGTTAAAAACAGAATTAAACGTAAGTAAATTCTAGCTATTATGTTCAATAGCAGAAGTGATTATAAAAAAGGCGCATTTTAATTTTTTTTTTTAATTTATAGGTATGGTTCCAGCAGTTCATGGTGTTTCACCCTCCCATGGTAGTTGGGTTATTTAAACAGTGGCCCAGCTGCAAGGGTTCGATGTTGAGTTTTGTGAAAGTCCTCAAGCAAGAGTTCTATGCAATCAGAGAAGAAGCTTGGCTTGAGGCAAGACTAGGGTCAGCCTATCGAGGGATTGCTGTGGGCGATTACTGAGAGCATAGCTCAACTACAACGCTGAGAAACTTCTCCCCTCAACTCCTGGTGGCAGCATGTGAACCTACTCCCACAACCTGGTGCCAACGGTGGAGAAATCTGGACCTGATGCCTGTGGGAAGACTGGACAGCACAAACTGAGACTGGAAGAAGTGGTCTGTTAGAGGATTAAACTGTTTATTCATTGAACTGAGTGATATTTGTATCATTTTGTGCGGCACGTTATACCTGTATTTTAATTTTTTTTTTGTTATTATTTTTTGTAGGCTTTGTCCAGGACAGGGAAAAGAGAACTAAGCTTGGTGCCTTGGACAGTGGTCATGTCGAACAGAGCTAAGGGAAAAGGAAAGAAACCAGAATCGCATTCTTCTGGTATGGAGTTTGGAGTTAGGACGAGATTGCGAGCTTCAGTAGAGCAATGGGAATTGTGTGGTGCAGTAGGTGGAATGAATGTGGGAGGCAGAAGCGAGATGAACGATATTACATCAGACCTTGTTGGTACACTTGGTGAGACTAGCGAGAGGACAGAGACTGCTTCTATAATATGTGAACCTGGGACAATAAGGGAGCAGGCACAATTGCCAACACCAGATATGTACAGACTGATGATGAAGACAGTACAGCAGAACTCAGACATGCTGCACTTCATGAGGGAGGATAGACGAGCAGATCGTATCTCTGACTGGGAGAGGCAACGAGAGAAGGATAGGCAGACAGCCCTTCAACATGTTTCCCAAGGTGTCCTCAAAAGAGTACCTGCCAGCACAACTGGAGAATTTTACAGCAATATTGGACTCTCATGGAGTACCAGATTATCAACGAACCTGTCAGCTTCCTGGAATTCTTACTGGACAGTTGGCAGTGACATTCCATACATTCAATTACAAGTTAATAAGTTGTAGAAGTAATAGCTGATATTCAAAAATTCATAATAAATAAATATAACTAAACTTGATGGAATGCATACAATTACTTTGACATCATTCTTATTGAGTCATGCACAGCTTAAGGTTTCCACCAACATTTCTGTTATGCCACTGCTAAAGTTCTTCAGAATTTTATGAAAAAGTACTAATATTGTTACTGATATTATTATAGAGAAGCTTAGGACAAATCAAGATGGATATAATATTATGTCTTTCTTGATTATTCCTAAGCTTTATTGCAAGATGTAAAATAGTATTTTACAACATTTTGCTAACTATTATGGAAATGGTTACATAAAACAATCATTGTTGCAATGGTTAGTGGTAACTAGTTAACTATTTGTATACCAAACATCACTTATAGACTTTATTCAGTAGAATTTGTATAAAATATTGTGGGTTTGAATTTGGAGATACAATATTTATTAAAACAAATTGAAGGCTGAGAAAGCAATTATGAAGTAATAAATATATTACCTGAAGTACAATGTATTTCAGATGAAGTAATATTTTTATGCAAAAAAAAGCAGTTATTCAATAGATGTTGAGAACACATAATTATATGTGAAATTAATATCATTTTAACTGCAGAGATTATGATGAATATTACTTCTTAAATATTTATATACTTGACATGTCTGATCCAGTATACTTCATGTACACTATCATTATGAAACTACTCAGTACACGAATGTGTGAGCAAGAAACTGCTTAAATTAATTAAATGGGATACATGATTCTTCAAATATGTAAAGTAATATGTATGTATTTTCTAGTGTAAACTACATTATACTAACTCACAAAGTATAGTCTTCCAGCAACAAAGTGTTTATATTTTATATGAATTTATCTATGGAACTTAGCTCTATTAAGATTAGTTTTAATGTAATATATAAAAATAGAGTAGCAAGAGAAAGTATTAAATACAGTTGGTCTAATTATTGCATGTTGTATAGCACATCACTCATATCACTGTAAAAGCAAACATAATGCAATTTTTGAAAATATCTCTGTAATTTTTCATAGACTTAGATAGCTACAACACCTCAACAATTCATCGTCAAAAGTAGTTGTAAATCTAATGAGTGTGTTTAAGTTTTGATGTTTGCAGTTTGTAGATATGCCACTTAATGACCTAGAATTTTGGCATAATGGTTTAGTTAAACATGGCTTGTAAGTTGGGTAAGACACGGATATTTGAAAGTATATTTTATCCCCATTAGTAAATCTCGGATGTAAACTCAGTTGATATTCAGACAGAGTAATTTATATCAACATGGGTCTCAAATCCATTGTAAAACTTCAATTGATAAAAATCATTAAGTTCATTCATTTAATTAATCAAACTCTGCTAAGCCTACACTGTATCTGATTCACTTGGTTCAAAAGTTGATTGCTGACAGCTGTTCAGCAATTAAAGGATTATTTTGAATATCTTGGCTACAATGTTATGACAGATTATATGGAACTTTTCCCCCAACTTCTTCAAGTTGACTTGTTTTGTCAGTAATTGGGACATTTGTTGTCAAACTATTTGATACACAACAATATCTCAGTACAAACACTTATTGTTTGTAAAGACATGATTCTTCACTTTTACAGTTGCTTAGATGTGGGAAAGTTATTACTGATCTCACTAGGCCTTTTATTAATTGCCTACATGTCCTCATTGGGAAATTTACTTATCTTACACCTATTACATACATGATAGAGGTAAATTTAATAAGTCAGCTGTAGCTATTTTGCAGCATATTAAGGGATAAAGTAGGTCTATATTCTTGAGTGTGGGATCTGGACAAAATTTCATTTTCTGCTAGTGTAAGTAGTACTTGTGCTTAGTATATATATATATATTATGTATAAATAATTAATTCTTTCACAATTAAGGTTATGCAGAGGTGTATATAATGTAATATATTATTTCATATACCTATATACATTTTCAATGTTGACTAGAAAAATATAATTATAAACTGATTAGTTATGTATAATATTACAATTATTTCTCTTAGTCTGTTGAAACTACTGAGCCCAGTATTTAGAATTCAATGGCATGAATTGATATATTAATTACTTGAAGCATAATATGAGAGGTACATTGGAGTCACATATTAGGTTATATGTACACTTAACGGGGGCTGATCTAGGGGTCTTTAAGGGCAGTGATAGTTTGGTTTTACAATGGGCTGGCAACTGCTATATTACTTTGAAGAATACCAGTTTCGGCTACCAACCTAGCCTTTGTCCCAACACAAAGGTTGTATAATTGATGTATACAGTAGCCAGTAATTTTTACAATGTTGAATAGATAGTCATTTCAACAGTTCATTGATACAAGTAGATGAAGAGTCATTGCATTGATACAAGTAGATGAATGTTTCAATCACATTGAAGTTGAGATAACTCATAGCTACCTTGTGGACCCAACTGACCCTAAGTCCATTATCTTGCTATATCTAAAGAAATAAATCGTCTGCAAATTCACGCAAAAAGATAAAGGATTTGTGTCCATGAAATACAAGAAAGAATATTAAACCGGAGACATTATTTTTATGATATGAACTTTATATTGAACGCACAAATAAATATTGAAAGATAAAAGCAGTGGAAATAATGTAAACAGAAATATAAATTTCCCATGCTTTACTGTTGTTCTAATGTGTAATACTACAGGCAATGTAGCTATAAACTCAACATCCTCAAATGGAGGCAGCCTCTATTGTTCTTGTTTTTTGTGCCACAAGTAACATCTGGGTCATAAAAATGACCTGCCATAGTGAAAGCACAATATTTTGATAATATAACTCACATCAAGTGTAAATCTTTCTGTATTATAAATCACCATTTATATTTAAAAGCAGTCCCAAATAAAACAACAACAACAACCCTAAATATATATTGAAAGTGTATTAGGCATTCTAGTTTATGGGCTACTAAGCTTTCCCACTGTGGACCCTTTTCCACATTGAATAATATATTGTAGACACTTTCCGTATTGACTAATGTATTGTGGACCCTTTTCCGTATTGAACTTATATATTGTGGACCTTTTCCCACATTGAACTAATATATTGTGGACCCTTTTCCACATTGAATAATATATTGTGGACCATTTTCCGTATTGAACGGATATATTGTGGACCTCTATCCATATTGAACTAATGTATCATGGTCCATTTTCCATATTGAACTAATTTATTGTGGACCCTTTTCAGTATTGAACTAATATATTGTAGACCCTTTTCCTTATTGAACTAATTTATTGTAGACACTTTCCGTATTGACTAATGTATTGTGGACTCTTTCCCGTACTGAACAGATATATTGTGGACCTCTAATTGAACTTATACATTGTGGATCTTTTTTCCATATTGAACTAATGTATTGTGGAACCTTTTTTCCATATTGAACTAATGTATTGTGGATACTTTTCTGTATTGAACTAATGTATTGTGGACCCTTATATATTGTGGACTCTTTTCCTTATTGAACTAATTTATTGTGGACACTTTTCAATATTAAACTAATATATTGTGGACCCTTTTCCACATTGAATAATATATTGTGGACATTTTCCGTATTAACTAATGTATTGTGGACCCTTTTCCATATTGAAGTAATATACAGTGCGTCCAGCTTAAAGAGTGAACTTTTTGAATTTATCATATAGAAACAAAATACAGCTTTTTTATATGCATGTACCTTATTGTTACTCCTCCAAATGTTGTTTCCAACTGCTACAAAATCACTTTAACTCATAGAAGGTAGAGAACCGCGCATCGCCCATAGACTGCAATACATTATTCGCCATTTTATTTGACGTCACATTTTCGTCTACGCGTCGTCATTAATCGTAACTTTAAATACACGCTTAAGCACACAACACTCAGACTTACTTGAGGAGGCGTTTAGCCGCGGTCCTGTGCTTCTCTCCTCTAAGCTTTGTAGCTCCAGATAACCCTCCGCAACCTTCAACCAGTTTTAGCGCACAACTAGAAGCTCGTACAAACTACAAACTACGAGTGATTAGTTATAACTGGGCAGCCAATGTCACTGAAAAGTGCGGTAAAATGGCGCCACCAGCTGGACCTATCGCAGCAATACGCATGCGCACATTTTAGACGTCACGCTTACGTAGATAAGCCCGCGTATTATTACCTCAAACGTCATCATTTGGAGACCCTTACCATAAAAATGTAAATTTAATGAAAAATTGGCCATAATTCAGTGATTATTAAAAATGAAGCTATCAAATTAATACACATAAATTGTATCATAATTTTATACCATAGAACAAATTTATAGAGATATAACCCAATAAATTCAAAAGATTTTTCTTAAACACTTTTTTTCATAAAACGTTAAATATTGGACGTAAAAATTTTCACCAACTTACAAAATTTGGTTCAAATGAAAGATTAGGAGCTTAACTATCAGTGAACCAAGTTAGAGAGATAAGGACCAATAATTTCTCTTTTTTTTTCTTAAAAACTACCTAATTCACTGCCCAAAAGCTCTCAGTTGTATCACCTGTTACCACAAAACTAACCACAAAACCACAAAAATAATTTGAGTGCAGCTTTGTATGCCAATAATGTGTAACTTTTCCAAAATTTAGATATTGATCATGCATACTTCATATATTACAGTGGTTTTTGTGATAGCATCATAAATTTCAGAAAGTTCACTCTTTAAGCTGGACGCACTGTATGTGACCGGTTTTGGGAAAATCGGCCTAAACGCGGCAAACAATTTTTTTCAGTATCCCCGGGTAAAGCCTTATGGGTCGATTTTTTTCAAAAAATTTTTTATGGCAGAAATGGATAGACACCAGTTAGCTCTAGCTTATGACGCAGTTGTAAGCTCTGGCGTGCTCTAGAACTCACACTAGGAAGCTAGAAACACTAGCCGGTTGGACTCGTGTACGGAGAGTTGCTAAGAAAATATTGGCGGGCTTTTCACTAACAGCCGGGAAAAAACTGTAGCTAACTAATTCACTTACTATTCTACATAATTCACGTACTCACGCAATTCTCGTCATCATAGTTTCTTAAGGTGCCCTGCATTAAGCCTTTTAGACTTCTTTCAATCCGCCTGTAACGGTTTATTCCATAGTGTCCCGGAGACACGCAGTAATAGTATACGGACACAAGGCACGCCCCCTTACCTTAGCAACGCCTTTACCCGGCGTTTTTCGAAATCAGCAATAATAAGTTTAGCAAAAATACTGAAGTGTTGTAGTGCGTAGGGCGAAGACGGCTTGTGCTACAGTTTCCAAATTAGGAGGACGGCATCCCAAGGCCCCGTGCAGCCTACTGGTACAATAAATTAGAAAACTTTAGATGCCGCGTTTAGGCCGATTTTCCTAAAACCGGTCACATATTGTGGACCTTTTTTTTCCATATTGAAGTAATATACAGTGGACCTTTTTCCATATTGAACTAATGTTCACTTCCCCCTGTACAAATAATATTCTTACTTTGAATTAATGCTGGAGAAAAAGAATTACTTCCTTGCATCACCTCCTCCGTTATTTTTTTTAAGCAAAACATTGAAGTGAAGAGTCTTCACTTCAATGTTTTGCTTATCACTGGATCTATGGATGGATGTCAAAGCATATTTCAATTCACTCAAACAAACTGATGCTTTTACTTACCCTTTACTTAAATAAATTTTTCGTGACTGTCCTCTAAAGTTTGGTATATTTGTGCAATTGTTTTCTAAATAATACTTAATATTCTTATATGACAACTTAATAGTAAGTATGAACACAAATTCTTATAATTACACGAAATACAGTTAGTGATGAACAAGAAGATGCAAAACAAAGAAGACCAAATAGAGCAACTGTGGCATAATTGCCTAATAGTAACATACCGATAGTTCTGGCGGTAATTTTTTAGACGAAGTATTCTCAGTTTTCTCATCCAGTCTCTCTTCCAGTTACTCGACTCTACCTACCAAACTCTTTATCATTTCTTTCAGCTCAATTTGCTCCCTGTTTAAATCAAATACTTGTTCTTGATAAGTCCTGGATGAGTTACCATCATATGGCTCGGATTGAAATCGCTCTTGAATGTATGGACTTGAGGTAGAAGGGTCAGGCTATAAGGATGGTGTCTTACCCTATAAGCATCGTGCATTTGACGTGGTCTTAAAATAATTTAAATAAATAATAGTAAGTAGGAGCTAATATGCCATCATTACAATGTTTTTAGTTGTTTTTGTTTATTGTGGCTGGCCACCTACTACCTGGAATCTTTCAAGCGACTATTTCAGTTACTCAAACCGTTCTTGCTGGTGACTGCAGAATAACTATTCACTGTGTTGCACCACTGTTTACAACCCCCTCCCCCTAGTATGTACGGCTTCACCGCCGTTATAAACGTTTCCACTTATGGTAGAGCTAGCTAGCTAACTATGTGGGGCTTCCTTACCGCAGCCATAAAAATAAAAATAAATTAAAAATAAAAAGTGCTCGGCTGTTTACTTACTGGTGGGGAGTAACATAATGAAGTTCATCTCCATATTCCATAGCACCAGGAAAATCTTAACGGTGTCAGCAGCGTTGTTTTGCAAGTATCCACTCCGAAGAAGTACTGTACACCACACACTCTAGATAAAGCTACCTTCCGCGAATAAATGTGCCCGCCACGAGGGTTGATTGAAAAACTTGCAAAATTTATTTACGGGGGTGAAGAATACAATTTTAAAGTGAAAAATTGGATTATTTACACATCAATGAATATTTACAAATAAGGACCAAAGAAATGACTATGGTAACATTTTCATTTCCATGGTTGAAACAAACTGAAGTAGTAACATGAGCACACCTACATACAATATTGTCTACAAAAACATACTCAGTTGCAATAGCACCAGTTAAAGTAATCCATACACTTGAACCTCAGAACCAAACCAATTTTTATGAGGATGTTCATCAAGCCAGTGTACAGCTATGACAAAATCCTTCACACCTTCTTGAGTCAAAACTCTGACTAACAAACAATCTTTGACAATGGCAGGTATTTTTTATTATTCTTTTCAACTAATATTATAGAAGAAGAGGAATGAAGTGAATCATATGATCCAACTAAAACATTGTCAATTTGGTTGAAACCAATCGACATTAATAAGCAAGCCCAATGAACTGTCATCTGGAAATAAAATATGCACCCTGCTCATTTTTCAAGCTTTTCCAAATTCGGCCATCATAAATATCAGAAAGACAATTATCAGATGGATTTCATTCTCTCCACTTATTTATCAATCTTTGAGCTTTATCTCTACAAAACAACGCAGATATTTCATTAATTCATTATACATTAGTGTGAGAGTATGAGTTACAAATTCTGTCTAATGCAATGCTTGTGTTAAGCTTCACTTACTAGCTTAGTTACGATCATAGTCTGTAACTGTGACAGTGACTATTAGAACAGAGACAAAGACAGTGAATACAATAATTTTTAATATTGTCATTATAAGAATGCATTAGATCAAGACAGTCTCAAAAATTGATGCAATTGTTTGAAATAATATTTAATTGTTTAAAAGTTAATTTTCATCACAGTCTTTGCCAGCCAACAGCCATACTGACAGGTCCGAGGAAAATCTGTATGGAAACCAAAGACACTTTTCAGCTCTCGGACGTTTCTTTCATCCTCCTCCTCCGGACATGGAACTGCCTCAGCGAAGAATTAGAAAAACTCTGTACACACATATAACATTAAGATAAATACACACTATATTAATAGTGGAAAACAAACATATCTAATTTGGAATGTTCAGAAAAAATTACATCATGCTAATAAACACAGCATATGTGAAATAAAAATACCTAATGATATATAAACAAATTAAAAACGTGTGTTTTAGGATGTCCTTGTGAGCATGTATCAAGTATGTAAGGTCATCTTTTTTAGATTTACGTATACACATAAATGATGTGTATAAAGCAAACACACATACATGATGTGCATCAATTACAAGTGAACACGCGATATATATTTAAAAGCAAACACAACCATGATGCTATTAATTAAAAGCGAACACATACACATGTGTATCAAACAAGCAAACACATAGAATTTGCATGTGTGTGTTCGCTTTTAATAGATGCACTCATGTGTGTGTATAAGATTTATACACATCATGTATGTACTTTTAGATTTACTACACATCATCAGGGGGGGAGGAAGGGGGGGCAAAAAAGTTCTATTTAGCCACACCCTCCATATCTAAGAATAGTTTATAATAAATAATCCAATGATGTGTGAGTATGTAATGGTGTACATGACATGATAATGTGAAAGTTGGAGGGGCAATGCCCCCTTTTTGGAAGTTCAGGGGGTGATTGCCCCTTCGCCCCCCTGTGGAGCCCCCCCTGATCATGTGTGTACTTTTAGATTTACTACACATCATGTGTGTTCACTTTATTTTATGTACACCATGTCTACAAACATAAACAGATAAAGGATAAGGCAATTCATTTACATAAGAAATCAGAATTACAGTGAATTGAAAATTGTTGCATCACTCGATTATGCAGGGATGTGACTCTCAGTGTTATTATGCACTAGCTAGCCATTACAAATAACAAAAGAATAAATTATTAGGCTTAGTGCCAATAAGAATAAATGTACAGGGGAGGGAGGGGGGTGTAATTCTCCCCCCCCTTAACCCCTTGAATTTTTAATTATAATTGTAACTCAGAGCAAAATTATTTTATTAATAAAAAATGTAAGTCAAAGTCAAAGCACAATTTTTCTATTCTTTTATTGTTTGAAAATCTCTAGAAATTCAGGACCCTCAATTGCAATTCTCAGGAGCGGACCACGGCCAATGATACTGCTGCGTGTAATTATTTTAATGAGTGTGATATAACTGAAAGATCTTTCAACTGCCGGGGACCATGTGGACGTGTCCAGTGGACTAAAATGAAAGAGAGAAACTGCCGGGGACCATGTGGACTGAAATGAAAGAGAGAAACTGCCGGGGATCAGTGGACATGTCCAGCGGTTTAAAATGAAATGAGGGAAACTGCCGGGGACAATGTCGATGTGTCTAGTGGACTAAAATGAAAGAGGTCTAGTGGACTAAAATGAAAGAGAGAAACTGCCGGGGTCCATGTGGACGTGTCCAGTGGACTAAAATGAAAGAGAGCAACTGCCAGGGTGGACGTGTCCAGTGGACTAAAATGAAAGAGAGCAACTGCCAGGGACCATGTGGACGTGTCCAGCGGTCTAAAATGAAATGAGAGAAACTGCCGGGGACCATGGACGTGTCCAGTGGACTAAAATGAAAAAGAGAAGTTTCATGTAATTTCTTCGTGGCCATTTCCAGACCAAGTAGTTTCTTGTTGGTCAGTTCAAACTTCAAACTATTCAGGCCTATTTCTCAAAACGACTTTTTTGTTCTGTTTGCACAGTTTTCTCAGCTCTCCTGTATTCAAATCACTTGATATACATATGATTTTAAACCTTACTTCATATATATTCAGAATAAGACTAACAATTTTTGTCAAGATACAATATGAAAAAATAATGGTCCATAGCATTGGGTATGGTATAAACAAAAAATGAATGTGAATAAATAAAAAATAATACTTGAAGCTTCAATGATTCTAATACTTAGCTATTATTGTTGGTAATGATCATCTAAAAGTGCACAGTGGTTGAAAGTTTGCTACAGGCAGCCACTCCCTTTTTACAGTGCATTAAAGGAATTTGGATTTTACTCTGTAACTCCAGAATTGTTGGAGCTATGACAAAAATAAAAATATCATTAAATAGAGCATTGAAAGCCCATTTGAATGATATGTAACAATTGGTATAGAAGATCTTTGGAGAGTAGGGGGGGAAAGAAAAAAAAGCCTCGTTTTACCCACTCACCCAGCCAACTCACGCCTCCTTTTTAGCATCTGCTAAGACGGCACAGTTTGTTACTATAACGAAAGCGGAAGCGTTACCGCCCAGTTTTGCCGCCTCGCGCGTGGTCTGGACTTTAGTTGGATGGATGGGGAGTACTACTGCTTGCTTGTGTGTGGGGGGGAGGCTCACCAAAAGTAAGAATGAGAGAGAGAGAATAAGAGGAAGTGTGTTTGCAATACTAGTTTCCCATAACTTTTTGAATATTTCTCTTCTCTAGTGTTTACAATTTTATTTATTCTTATTTATGGCACACTTGTTTCCAGGGTGTGAAAAGAAGCCGTACCCTCATTCTTTGAAACTTGACAGAATGTGACAAGGTGTGTTCATAGAACATAGATATAGGGTGATAAAAAACTGGACCACCCACACTACAGAAAATTGTGGCGAGTAAAAGGTGGAAAGAGGGGGGGAGAGGTAGTCTCGGGAAAGGATCTGGTCAACTGACATTAGCAAGTTGTGCAGCTTCCCTCAGCTAATTGGGCTGGCAAGAATAATACAGAAGACAATAAGGAGGAGATAACACGTGGGTGGAGTGGTCTAACCCCAGTAACTTAAAGTATGCGAGCGTATTCAATTCCATTCACTAAGTGGGAGTAAAAATAAGTCGCTAAAGTACTAATTATACCACATCCATGTGAACTTACCGCAATCTCCTCGTTTGCTGATGATGCAAACACAACTTTATGTCAGTTGACCAGACCCACGTTGCGATTGGTAAAGGGTCTGGCTATGCAAGACTAGGGGGAAGGGAGGGAGCTAGTGATACATTATAACAGTTACTTGCGTATTTCCAAGCTATATGAACTATCTATTGATACATGAGAGCAGAGAGTGTTAGAGGCTACACATTATACTGATATGATAGGGCTGTCTGAATGGTGTATGTGTGTGCATGTGTTGTGTAACAGTGTTTCATCCAGACATTCTTGCAAGGGGGGGCAAAATAGAGTTTTGAAAATGTAAGGGGGGGCGGGCGGCACTGGTCACCATGGGAGTGAAATAGAATTATTGGAAGGCCTATGTCCTACATTAATCTTATCTAATGAGGTCTGCATATGTCAGATCCTGACAAGTTAATTCAGCTACTCATTTTCACCTCCCCCGTCTAGCAATTTTCAGTCAACTGTGACATTCACTATTTAGATGCTTTTCACACACTATTCAACTCTGACTCTCACCTCCCCTTAGGTTTATCACACGTTGATTCACACTTACGGTTGCTGGCTGGCTGGCTATAAAAAGGCCAGCCCTCAGCTCACCGTAGCAGTTGTTGAGTTTTGATCTATACAGATTCTACAACTTCCAGAACCAGTACTCTAAGCACTCGTAGTCCCTGACAGCTTAAGATAGTCTCAAATGGATATTCGCTCTTTCTTCTGTGGTGCAAGCTCTTCAAAGTCACCTGGCCACTCAAGTAGCAGTGACACAGAAGATAAAATTGACAGCAATCAATCTGATACTGAGTTTTTGGAGCCAAGTCCTGCCAAGAAAAGATTAATTGTCCATTAGAAGCATGCAAAGGAAAGATTAACTACACATGAGAAAAGCAAGAAAATCACTGCAAGCAGTCGAAAATACAACAAAAAATGGGAAGAGAGCTTCAATTGGCTGATGTTTGATAAAAATTTCCAAGGAGCTTTTTGTAAGGTTTGCAGGAAGAGAGGAATTTCTCTTCAAAGAACAGGAGGAACATGGATCTCAAAACCTTTCACGAACTGGAAGAAGGCAATAGAGAAGATGAAAATTCATGCAAAGAGTGATATTCACCTCCTATCATGTGAAGCAGAGATGGCTGCAGCTACAGCACTACAAGAAGGGTCAGTCATTCAGCAACTCCAACAAATTAATGATGAGGAAAAGTTAAAGAACAGAATGGCCATTAAAGCTCTAATTCGTTGCACCCATTTTCTAGCTCGTCGCCACATTCCCCACACAACAAATTTTGATGAACTTATTGATCTAATCGTAAGTTGTGGTGCAGAAGATTTAAAGGGGTTCCTTGAAAGAGCTAGATTAAATGCAACCTACACATCTAAAGTTGCTGTTGTTGAATTTGTTGAGGCAGTTGGCTTATGGGCTGAAGATGTTTACTGAAACGGCTTCGCCAAGCTTCCCATTTCAGCATAATGGCAGATGAGTGCACTGATGTGACGACCACAGAAGAGCTTTCAATTTTCTTCCGCTGGGTGAACATGGACGGTCAACCTGTTGAGCACTTCTTGGATATAGTTCCATTGAAAGCTACTGATGCAAAGACTATTTATTCTGCCCTTGTTGAATTCATGAAAGATAAAAACATACAGATTAGCAAGCTGGTGGGTATGGGATCGATGGAGCAGCTACTTTCTCTGGGAAACACAATGGTGTGCAGAGTCTCCTGAAGAAAATTTCACCTCATGCACTTTTCGTACACACTGCCATTGCCATTTGCTACAGCTAGCATGCGTTCAAGCAGCTAATGCTACCAGTGGGATAAAACATGTGTACATCACACTCACCACCCTCTGGAATTTTTTCCACTATTCTCCTAAGCGAGCTGAGAGTCTCAAAGCAGTACAGCAGGTGCTTGACTTACCTGAGCTGAAAGTTGTGAAACCATCAGATACTCGCTGGCTGTCCCATGAACGCTGTGTGAAGGCAGTCAAAGCTAGCTACAGTACAATTGTGACTGCTCTAAACAATATCTATGAGCAGACACATGCACCTGAAGCTCTAGGTATCAGTAAAGCCTTATGTAGGCCCTCAACTTTAGTGGCCATATACCTCCTTGATTATGTTCTGCCACAAGTGGCGAAGTTGAGCAGAGCTCTCCAGACGGAGAGAATAGACTTGACAGCTATCACCCCTCTTGTTGATGCCACTCTCAATACACTTGATGATGCCATGTTACCTGCTGCTAACTGGGTATTAGAACTGATGGATGCAAAGAATGAGATCGAAGAAGTCACTGACATCACGTTAACCACGGAAAGCATTGCTACATTCCAAGGACAAGTGGCTGAACCGTTTATCAGGATGCTGAAGGCAAACATATCCAGCAGATTTATTTCACAAAATATTGTCTCCTCATTTGGCATCTTTGATCCGAAGAAAGTGCCAGCTGCTGACTCTTCTGACTTCCATACATATGGTGAGGACTTAATAGATGTACTATTAGCTCACTATGGTGCAGAGCTGCCTGCTAAGACTGCTGGTGGAGATGAATACACCAAAGAAGCTCTTATTTCCCCGCGAAACCCGAGAGGAGTGGAAAACATTTCGAAGCTACTTATCGAAGAAGCCGAAAGGTAACCTGCACTTGCAGTTGAAAGAGCTCACCACAAGTGATATGCTTAGTGAAATTTTTCCAAACATTAGCACCCTGGCAAACATATGTCTATCTATCCCTGTCAGCACTGCTTCAGTTGAAAGGAGCTTCTCCAAAATGAAACTAATTAAAACACGAATTCGAAATCGAATTGGGCAATCACAATTATCCTATTTGATGAAAATAGCCATGGAGACACCCGAGACGCTCTCATCTACACAATTAAATGACATTATTACAGTATGGAACAAAAAACCTAGACGAATTGCTGTGTGAATATTGTTTATTATTAATTTGGTTTACATTTTTCTCTTAATAAATATCGGTTCTTTCAAAAGGGTGGGGGGCACTTAGAATCCAAGGGGGGGCATTTAGAACCCAAGGGGGGGCAAATGCCCCCTTTCGCCCCCCCCTAAATGAAACCCTGTGTAACATGGTCAAGGAGCACATCCTTGTAGCAAGAGTTCTTGTGTTTCATTAGTATGAATTCAGTGAGTAGTCCATGGAAACCTGACAAGTGTAGTGGTTGACAGTATGAATGAGTGGTTAATGTAACATCTATTAACACTTCCATTCAAAGATGTATGCTGAATTGGGCATATTACCTCAGAGCAAGCAGCTAAATTACCTCATCCAGGAATAATCCACATTACTCTCATTCATACTAATGAAAGGCACTGAATAATGAAAGGGACTTTTTGTGTTAGCTAACCTTCAGATACATACCTAGTAAATACTCATTAATTCTTATTTTAATTTTTTTTTATTTGTTATTTATTTTTGATTTTGGTTTTTTAGGTTAAGTTTCCAGATTTTTCATTGTGAATACTGGGGACTTGGAAGTTTATAATATAGACAAGATAAATGGATCTGATGTTCTCTCGAGGTAAATAAATTTAATTGTGCCATTAAAAATAAGTATTAGTGATGTTCACTTATTCTTTGGTGTATTTAAAACTAGGACAATATCCTTACATGATTATGTCTTTAGTTGGTTTATGCCCTAGAGATAAATTCTGATTTATTTCCATGTTGGGCAAACATATTATTGTACATTTTCCCCTCTTATTGCTAATATATTGTGGACCTTTTCCATATTGAACTAATAATTATATTGTAGACACTTTCCATATTGAACTAATGTATTGTGGACCCTTTTCCGTATTGAACTGACATTGAGGACATTTTTTTGAACTAATATATTGTGGACATTTTCCATATTGAACTAATTTATTGTGGACACTTTCAGTATTGACTAATGTATTGTAGACCATTTTCTGTATTGAACTAATGTATTGTGGACCCTGTTCCATATTGAACTTATATATTGTGGACATTTTTCCATATTGAACGGATATATTGTGGGCCGCAATCCATATTGAACTAATATATTGTGGACCCTTTTCCATATTGAACTAATATATTGTGAACCCTTTTCCACATTGAATAATATATTGTAGACACTCGTATTGACTAATATATTGTGGACACTTTCCGTATTGACTAATGTATTGTGGACCCTTTTCCATATTGAACTAATATATTGTGAACCCTTTTCCACATTGATTGTAGACACTTTCCGTATTGACTAATATATTGTGGACACTTTCCATATTGACTAATGTATTGTGGACCCTTTTCCGTATTGAACGGATATATTGTGGACCTCTATCCATATTGAAGTAATATATTGTGAACCTTTTTTCCATATTGAACTAATGTATTGTGGACACTTTTCTTTATGAACTAATGTTTTGTGGACCCTGTTCCATATTGAACGGAAATATTGTGGACCGCAATCCGGACCCTTGTCCTTATTGAACTAATATATTGTGGACAGCAATCCACATTGAAATAATGTATTATGGACCCTTTTCCATATTGAACTAATATATTGTGGACACTTTTCTGTATTGACTAATGTATTGTGGACCCTTTTCCTTATTGAACTAATTTATTGTGGACACTTTTTCGTATTGACTAATGTATTGTGGACCTTTTCCCATATTGAACTAACTTTTCCATATTGAACTAATGTATTATGGACTATTTTCTGTATAAACTAATGTATTGTGGACCCTTTTCTATATTGAACTTATATATTGTGGACCTCTTTCCATATTGAACGGATATATTGTGGACCGCAATCCATATTGAACTAATATATTGTGGACCCTTTTCCATATTGAACTAATATATTGTGGACACTTTTCCGTATTGACTAATGTATTGTGGACCCTTTTCCATATTGAACTAATTTATTGTGGACACTTTTCCATATTGACTAATGAATTGTGGACCCTTTTCCATATCGAAATAATTTATTGTGGACACTTTTCCGTATTGACTAATGTATTGTGGACCTTTTCCCATATTGAACTAATATATTGTGGACCCTTTTCCATATTGAACTAATAATTATATTGTAGACACTTTCCATATTGAACTAATGTATTGTGGACCCTTTTCCGTATTGAACTGACATTGAGGACATTTTTTTGAACTAATATATTGTGGACATTTTCCATATTGAACTAATTTATTGTGGACACTTTAGTATTGACTAATGTATTGTGGACCTTTTCCCATATTGAACTAATATATTGTGGACACTTTTCCGTATTGACTAATGTATTGTGGACCATTTTTTGTATTGAACTAATGTATTGTGGACCCTGTTCCATATTGAACTTATATATTGTGGACCCTTTTCCATCTTGAACTAATATATTGTGAACCCTTTTCCACATTGAATAATATATTGTAGACACTCGTATTGAATAATATATTGTGGACACTTTCCGTATTGACTAATGTATTGTGGACACTTTTCCATATTGAACTAATATATTGTGAACCCTTTTCCACATTGATTGTAGACACTTTCCGTATTGACTAATATATTGTGGACACTTTCCATATTGACTAATGTATTGTGGACCCTTTTCCGTATTGAACGGATATATTGTGGAACTCTATCCATATTGAAGTAATATATTGTGGACCTTTTTTCCATATTGAACTAATGTATTGTGGACGCTGTTCCATATTGAACGGAAATATTGTGGACCGCAATCCGGACCCTTGTCCTTATTGAACTAATATATTGTGGACAGCAATCCACATTGAAATAATGTATTATGGACCCTTTTCCATATTGAACTAATATATTGTGGACACTTCCGTATTGACCAATATATTGTGGACCCTTTTCCATATTGAACTAATTTATTGTGGACACTTTTTTCGTATTGACTATTGTATTGTGGACCTTCTCCCATATTGAACTAACTTTTCCATATTGAACTAATGTATTATGGACTATTTTCTGTATATAACTAATGTATTGTGGACCCTTTTCCATATTGAACTTATATATTGTGGACCTCTTTCCATATTGAACGGATATATTGTGGACCGCAATCCATATTGAACTAATATATTGTGGACCCTTTTCCATATTGAACTAATATATTGTGGACACTTCCGTATTGACTAATGTATTGTGGACCCTTTTCCATATTGAACTAATTTATTGTGGACACTTTTCCATATTGACTAATGTATTGTGGACCTTTTCCCATATTGAACTAATATATTGTGGACCCTTTTCCATATTGAATAATATGTTGTAGACACTTTCCGTATTGAACTAATATATTGTAGACCCTTTTCCGTATTGAACTAATATATTGTGGACCCTTTTACTTATTGAACCAATTTACTGTGGACACTTTTCCGTATTGACTAATATATTGTAGACCTTTTCCCACATTGAACTAATATATTGTGGACCCTTTTCCACATTGAATAATATATTGTAGACACTTTCCGTATTGACTAATGTATTGTGGACCCTTTTCCGTATTGAACTTATGTATTGTGGACCTTTTCCCACATTGAACTAATATATTGTGGACCCTTTTCCACATTGAATAATATATTGTGGACCCTTTTCCGTATTGAACGGATATATTGTGGACCTCTATCCATATTGAACTAATGTATCATGGACCATTTTCTGTATTCAACTAATGTATTGTGGACCCTTTTCCATATTGAACTTATATATTGTGGACCTCTTTCCATATTTAACGGATATATTGTGGACAGCAATCAATATTGAACTAATATATTATTGACCCTTTTCCGTATTGACTAATGTATTGTGAACTTTTCCATATTGAACTAATTTATTGTGGACACTTTTCCGTATTGACTGATGTATTGTGGACCTTCTCCCATATTGAACTAATATATTGTGGACCCTTTTCAGTATAAAACTAATATATTGTAGACCCTTTTCCTTATTGAACTAATTTATTGTAGACACTTTCCGTATTGACTAATGTATTGTGGACTCTTTCCCGTACTGAACAGATATATTGTGGACCTCTAATTGAACTTATACATTGTGGATCTTTTTTCCATATTGAACTATTGTATTGTGGAACCTTTTTTCCATATTGAACTAATGTATTGTGGACTCTTTTCCTTATTGAACTAATTTATTGTGGACACTTTTCAATATTAAACTAATATATTGTGGACCCTTTTCCACATTGAATAATATATGTGACCGGTTTTGGGAAAATCGGCCTAAACGCGGCATCTAAAGTTTTCTAATTTATTCTACCAGTGGGCTGCACGGGGTCTTGGGATGCCGTCCTCCTAATTTGGAAGCTGTAGCACAAGCCGTCTTCGCCCTACGCACTACAACACTTCAGTATTTTTGCTAAACTTATTATTGCTGATTTCGAAAAAACGCCGGGTAAGGCGTTGCTAAGGTCAGGGGGCGTGCCTTGTGTCCGTATACTATTACTGCGTGTCTCCGGGACACTATGGAATAAACCGATTACAGGCGGATTGAAAGAAGTCTAAAAGGCTTAATGCAGGGCTCTTTAAGAAACTATGATGGCGAGAATTGCGTGAGTACATGAATTATGTAGATTAGTAAGTGAATTAGTTAGCTACAGTTTTTTCCCGGCTGTTAGTGAAAAGCCCGCCAATAATTTCTTAGCAACTCTCCGTACACGAGTCCAACCGGCTAGTGTTTTTAGCCTCCTAGTGTGAGTTCTACAGCACGCTAGAGCTTACAACTGCGTCATAAGCTAGAGCTAACTGGTGTCTATCCATTTCTGCCATAAAAAATTTTTCGAAAAAAATCGACCCATAAGGCTTTACCCGGGGATACTGAAAAAATTTGTTTGCCGCGTTTAGGCCGATTTTCCCAAAACCGGTCACATATTGTGGACATTTTCCGTATTAACTAATGTATTGTGGACCCTTTTCCATATTGAAGTAATATATTGTGGACCTTTTTTCCATATTGAAGTAATATACTGTGGACCTTTTTCCATATTGAACTAATGTATTGTGGACACTTTTCTTTATTGAACTAATGTATTGTGGACCCTGATCCATATTTAACTAATGTATTGTGGACCCTTTTCCATATTGAACTAATATATTGTGGACCCTTTTCCATATTGAACTAATATATTGTGGACAGTTTTCCTTACTGAACTAATTTATTGTGGACACTTTTCGGTATTGACTAATGTATTATGGACCATTTTCTGTATTTAACTAATGTGGACCCTTTTCCATATTGAACTTATATATTGTGGACCTCTTTCCGTATTGAACGGATATATTTTGGACAGCAATCCATATTGAACTAATATATTATCGACCCTTTTCCGTATTGACTAATGTATTATGAACCTTTTCCATATTGAACTAATATATTGTGGACACTTTCTGTATCGACTAATGTATTGTGGACCTTTTCCCATATTGAACTAATATATTGTGGACCCTTTTCAGTATTGAACTAATATATTGTGGACCCTTTTCCATATTGAACTAATTTATTGTGGACACTTTTCCGTATTGACTAATGTATTGTGGATCTTTTCCCATATTGAACTAATATTATTGTGGACCCTTTTCCACATTGAATAATATATTGTAAACACTTTCCGTATTGACTAATGTATTGTGGACTCTTTCCCGTATTTAACAGATATATTGTGGACCTCTAATTGAACTTATATATTGTGGACCTTTTTTCCACATTGAACTAATGTATTGTGGACCCTTTTCTATATTGAAATAATAATTGTGGACACTTCCATATTGAACTAATATATTGTGGACCTCTATCCATATTGAAGTAATATATTGTGAACGCTTTTCCGTATCGAACTTAAACTTTTGTGGACCCTTTTCTATATATTTATCTAATATTGTGGACACTTTTTCCATATTAAACTAATATATTGTGGACACTTCTCTGTATTCAACTAGTATATTGTGGACCTCTATTCAGAGCGGTAAACAATTCAATTTTTAGGATGATACGGGTAATGATTGCTAAACCGGAGGATTCTGTTTAATGAAGTTTGGGTCGGGGTAGAACAACGAGTTAACACAAAATACGACAGGGTCAAAGTACAAATGACATATGTATGTCCAAACATATATAAATAAACAAACATCCCCGATTTTCAATTGTGTTACCTCTGTAAGAGTCTCGCTCGCTTGCCGACTAAATATTTATTAGACTGTGTAGTATAATTATTTGTCTTAATTTTAAGTTAGGTTTTAGCTGTGTAGTCTAATGCAATTTCATTTTGTGTGTGTTTATGTGTTCAGAATTTTGAAGGGGACACTGTGTTGTGAATACTATCTGAAAGATTTATATCGGGAAAAGGATGGCAAGCGTCAAGTATGAAGTACTTTTTTCACCGGAGAACTCTCCATGCAGTGATGACAATGATCAAACAATATTCACGCAAAATCTTTATTTTTATTGGACGAAGTGATTTCTTTTTTTGTTGGTTTTCATTGTTTCAAAATTTTTATGGTGCATAATCTCTTTTTTTTTTGTGGTCATTATACTTTTGTTTTAAGTATGATAAATATTTGAAATACATAGGCAATATGAAAGATATACGCAGGCTGTCTACTTGTTATAACCAGTGTAGTACAAGTTATACATATGGTTTACACATGTAGTATACTTTTGATATACTTAAGTTATACATAGTGTAGTATAATTTCGATAACTTAAGTTATACATATGTAACATATGGTTACATATGGTTTACAACTGCGATACTTTTGTTATATCAATGGTATACCCCTGTGTAAACCGGTCCCTAACATAGGACAAAACACTGTTGTATCACTAGATGAGTTACCTGGTGGTTTCCCATATGTATAACAAAGTACCTTATGTTCTACACGAAGTGTATATGAAGTATTTGCATGGTTGAAAGTTCGGGTTGGTAGGGTTTGTAACAAAACTATTACACTCCAGCTAAAAACCCTTTACCAAAATTCATTACCTTGCCTGCAACTTCAAATCCCTTTACCCATTTTTAATCTCTTTAGACTTGACTGCTATATACCCTTTACCCGTACTCTATTAGGGATTATGGCAACTAAAAAAAATACTTCTATGTTATAATTATCGCTTGAGTGAAAATATGCCCCTCCGCTAACACAAAAATTGTGTGTTGTTGTGTGTTTATTATTGTTCATAAATTCCTCTATAGCAAGCATTTAATGGCACATAATATACAAATTCCCAACTCAGTGTGATAATAACAAAAAAAAAAAAAAAGACAACAAAGTAAACGATTCGTAAGATTGAGGCTGGGAGAACAATTACAGGACACACAATCATAAGATAAGATTCCTTAGGGATACACAGTGGAACTGCCTTGTTGACAAGGTAGCTTACAAACCTGGCTGAAAACTCAATTGTTAAACACCTTGACAAGTCTGTACCGTTCTGCAACCACATTGAAAAAGTCTGCACCATTTTGGCAACCACCTTGACAAAGTCTGTAACTTTCTACCAAACCCACCTTGATAAGGCTGCAACTTTCTTGGTAACTAATTCAATAATGTCTGGAACCTTTACATTAGCCCACATTGACAACCATGAATAACCACATTGAAAACTTCTTTTTAATACATTTCGATATAAAATAAAAAAATTAATATCAATTTAACAATAAAAGGTAATGTTAAAATGAAATGAATTAAAACTTGAATTAAAATTTCAATTGTTTGTTTCCTTGAATGCTAACTTGGTCACTCCATCTACAATACACAAACAATGTCAATAACAACTGATGGCAAAACAGTACTTTAAAAGAATAAAAAAATACAGTCTGTTCTCGCTCGTTCAAACCATCTCAAATTATTCATTTGAATTATAGAAAAGTTCAGATATAAAACACATAGAAGAATAAGTACAATAATATAAAAATAAATATAATTACTTTCACTCTGAATGTTGAGTAGTTCATATAAACGAGGATGCACCATAATACTTAGTTACACAAATCGTAACAAATTTCACCATTAAAATTTTAAATTATAAGTATTTATAAAAGCATAATGCATGGATCAACACCCAAAAAGATTCAAAAACTACACTTCAACTGTAATATAGGTACCAAAAAAAACAACAACTAGCATCACTAGCTGATGCAGCCACTGGCACAGAATGCCTACTGCTGACATTTTTATTTTTTCCAGTCATGTTTTTTTCCATACTCTCGCTTTACCCAATCCATACTCCCACTTTACCCAGTCCATACTCTCGCTTTACAGAGTCCATACTCTCGCTATACCCAGTCCATATTCTCGCTTTACCCAGTCCATACTCTCGCTTTACCCAATCCATACTCTCGCTTTACCCAGTCCATAATCTCGCTTTACCCAGTCCATACTCTCGCTTTACCCAGTCCATACTCTCGTTTTACCCAATCCATACTCTCGCTTTACCCAATCCATACTCTCGCTTTACCCAATCCATACTCTCACTTTACCCAGTCCATACTCTCGCTTCACCCAATCCTTACTCTCGCTTTACCCAATCCATACCCTTGCTTTACAGTCCATACTCTCACTTTACCCAATCCATACTCTCGCTTTACCCAGTTCATACTCTCGCTTTACCCAGTCCATACTCTTGTTTTACCAATCATTTACATACCTTAGCTACTGCCACTTTCAATAAGGATATTTCATTGATGAGAATTCTTCACCACTCCTTCTGCCTCTGATGTCATATGCAAAAGTAACAGCTCCAGCAGTTTAGATTTTACGTCATCTCACTCCACTAGTTGTTGCAGCCTATGGAAATAATAGGATAATAGCATAGATTGTGCACCCAAACAATTTCTTTATGCTGGCTGCTATTTCAGCACAACTTAGTTATAACATACCGAGGGGGTTAAACCTAGGATCCCCAATCCCCCTTCGAACTTTGGGGAAAATATAGCACAGCTAATGTTTAATTGTATGAATATTACGATTATAAAATCATGCATGAAACATTGATCAATGCGTATATACATTCTCATACAAGCATGTGCATCACAGTAGAATGTTTAGAAAAAGGGTGTGTCTAAGTAAACACACACAGCACGTGTCTGTTACTCCAAGCAAAACAATTCTCACATGAATGATACAATCAACTTCAAATGTCAGCTCAAAGTTACAATCAACTATTCGTCACACAGTTTTTCAGTCTATTACAAGATTTTATATGCAACAACAGACACCCTCAGCCATGTGGGTTAAAACAGTATAATACTTCACAATAGTATAATACTTCACAATTTTAAATACTGCAACAAGAGAACTTCCCTCCCCCCCCCCTCAAAAAAAAACAAAAAAAACAACAACTCAGATTGGACTTGTTCATTAAAATTTTGAAAAATTTACTAATATCTATATAGTACAGTAGTGGGGCAGATTGTGACACGATTGATCAAATGGTGATACAAGCATCAAACTTTGCATGTAAGCTCACTTTGTGTTATTAATTGGGAAAATAGCGTTAGCCATGTAAAATTTCAAAATGGCTGCCGTTCAAGATGGCTGCCAATTTTATGCATCGACCTGGATGTTTTTGATGTTCAAAACTTGTCAATAATAACAAAAAACTAAACAAAACTTTAATAGTGACTATGATAATAATTGTATCAGTGCAGGCATGTGCAACTGCACAGTGCTGTACAAGGAAGGTTGAAACGATAACATTTGCAGTTTCCACGACATTCCATATTACACCCACACTTAGTCAGTTCTTGGCTACTTGTTGCAATAGGTGGAAGTGTAGTCCAGCAGGTCTTCAAAATGTCAGTTCTTGGCAACTTGTTGCAATAGGTGGAAGTGTAGTCCAGCAGGTCTTCCAAATGTCAGCTTCTTTCGTCCACCCCCAATCTGCAGGACTTAGAGTTTCAGGCTGGCACACTGTTGCTTGGCTCCATATACATCCTGCTTGGTTAGCAGAACGCTTCAAATGTTGCATAAGGGCAGCTCGAGTGGGTGGGATTGATTTATAAGATCTCTGCTTACGAGCGAAGAGCTCCAATCGTGCATCATCCACACATTTAGCAGTACTGGACCTATCATACATTGCAATGACAAATTCCTCCAGGTTCTCAATGTCCTCACCTCCAACTGTTGGTGGATACTTGCTAAGTTTGCTGAAGACACTAGTTACATCGTTGCACACATTCCATGTTTGCCAACCAGGTGTCTTTTTCTGGTCCTTGCATATAATATGGCCATTCCTGTATACGCAGGAAAAGGGGTCTCATGATCCTTGGAATGCCTTTGAGTTGCTTTTTCGTTTCTGCACCTACCATAGCAGTTGTACTGCAATAACTGTGCCATAGCAAGGTCTGTTTTAGAAGCTCCAAGTCTTAGCTGTGATTTAATGCCAGCACCATGCTCGATCATGCACACAAACTGCAGAAGTACTGGTAGAATGGAGTTATCAATACACTGTTCATCAAAATTTCCATTGAATTTAGACTTGTGGTTGAGTATTTGGTTGCGCAGGATGCTAGCAGCTTTAGAGAGGATAATAGCATCACTGTAGTCAGAGGCTTGTGATAAAACAGTACCTATATCTTCTTTGAAGGCAAGCACAGTACATCGCGCCCTTTTTTGTGTGACTCGAGCTCCGGCATCTGTGCCATTAATTTGTCTTTCAGTCGGTTGGAATGAACATCTGGTGACTCCACAGCACACCCAGCTGTTCAAGTCGCTCCTTATAAATTTTGGCAAGATCTGCCAGTTTGAACACAACAGGTGATGTACCTTCTCTGTTGTGCTTGGTCTCATTTATGTAGATCAACAGCTCAGAAAAAGCTAAGGGGTGCGCCTCATTGCTATGTGAACTTTCATTACTATGCTCTTGGTCTATTGCTTTAAGATAAGCTCTTTTTCTGTTATACAACACTGCCAGGCATACAGGGTGGTATTTTAGGTCCTGTGCTACGACATCTCTACCACTGAGTTTTGCCAAGAGCTTTCCACCAGAGAGAGTTAGGGCACATTCATTTACCTTATTATTCAGTTGTTGTGTCATAGCATGTCGAAGTTCAGATGGTTGTCCTTTTTTCTCACACAAGAAATTTCAAATGGAGTAGGACTTCTCCTTGGGATCTTCCTTACGCTAGGCAATTCATCTGTTGTTTCATCGCAGTTGCAGATGATGCTCTTTTCTGGGCTCTTTTTAGCTTACTGTTATTAAACATCAAGCGACAGCTCTGGTGATATTTAGCATTATTCCTTCTCAAGGTTTGATCAATGCCCCCTCCTTCATCAAGTCTTGCTGGATCAAGCTTTATAGGTAAAGCATTCATTGCCTGAAAGAGTGGAACATTGGTGGCAATATTAGTATAGCCATCCTGCTCTGGTCTATAAGAGCTTGGAGGTGATTTCAGCTCTTCTTTCTTATCTTGTTGACAGAGGCAACATTTAGACCAGCCAGTCTGCCATTTGCTAGATACTGGAGTAGCCATGCCTATTAAAACACCAACACACACTACACAAATACAAGCAGACCATCAATAAACTCTATTCCCATCAGCCACTGTACTATAGCCTTACCTGAATCACTCAGAGAGAAATAAACACATGGTCATAGGTCAAAGGTCACCCACAAACAAAAAAATGACTGGAAAAATGCACGAAATTTTTCACAATTGACAGTGAATGGCAGCCATCTTGAATTTTTACGTGGCTAATGTTATTTTCTCAAATAATGACCCAAAGTGCATCTATATGCAAAGTTTGGTGCTTGTATCACCATTTGATCAATTGAGCCAAAATATGGAATAATCTGCCCCACTACAGGGGTTCATTTAGGGTGGGGGGGGCAGGGGAGACACTCGCCCCCTTGAAATATTCTTAAAATATCGTAAGCAAAATGTGTAGTTAAAAAGTGAATATTTAAGGTGAAGGGAAATGCTTAAATCATGCCCATCTCCTTTCTCATCATAATTCTGCACGAAAGTTGTGTCACCCTTTAGATAGCACAAACTCAACCTCGCTCACTCTTAAAGTGATTTCTAAATGAATCCCTGAATATTACGCTTGTGTGTCAAATAACGACAATGACCATGTGTGTATTCATGAATAATCCATCAGCTTAAACAGTCTGGCCAAGCATCATCCTTACTTCAATGGGTAAAGAGTCATCACATTCAGTAAAGAGTGATTAATTGTTACTAAAAAGTGGGTGGAATAGATGAGGGAAGGCAGTGTAGGTTTCAAAAGTTTCGTGGAGCGTAAGTCCACAATCATGATGGTAGGACAGAGATTCAGAAGCAGGATAATTAGACAAAGGACTCTATGACTCAAGAAGACAGAACTAAAGAAAGGAAATATGGGGGATAAGAAAAGCTTAGATAGTTAAAATGAAGAGAGCAGGAGAGGAAAACTAATTAACCATACTTAATAGTAGAGAATGATAACTGAGCAAAATAACTTCAATACGTCAAGCGCCACTGTGTGGTGGGGTACTTGATGCTAGTATATTATAATATACATTATATAATTCCCCTTCCAAAATATTTCCTAATTTAGAATCCACCTAACCTTGCAAGCCACTTTTACTCGACTGCATAGTCTACCACACATGTGATCTTCTTATCTTGTTGTATAAAGTCCTGAACACTCAATAAATTAAAAATTTCGCAAGAATTTCTTAAAAATCAATGTGTACTAAATAATCATACCAACATTGTAATTAAGGCCAAGCGCCTCCTCATAGTGAAGAAACTATCTAAATATGATACTCTAGTAAAGTTGCACAACATTCGAATCCAGCACCTATCACAGTTCAATAGTATCTGAGTGCAGTATGCAGTTAGGCAGTACTCAAAATTACAGCACTCAAACTCATAATAATGCCATGCTAATTACTCAAAGAATCTATATAATAATATGCTCTTGTGTCAGCAACAACGATCAATAGTGTGTATTCATGAATAATTCACGAACTTAAAAAGTATGGTGGTAAAGCATCGTGATACCTTGAATAGGTTGTCCCATTCAGTTGAAAGTGATTAATAGTACACTAAAAAGAGGGTTGAATGGACAAGGAGAAGGCGGCGTAATGAAATCACTGAGTAAAGGCGGCATAAGTTTCAAGAAGGAAGGAGAAAGTGCGAAAAAGAAGGCAACATTTCAACAAAGCCCAAGTCCACAATCATGATAGAAGGACAGAAATATTCAGAAGCAGGAGAGACAAAGAAATAGAAGGGACTCCATGACTCGAGAAGAAAGGTGAAAGAAAGGAAAGGTTGGGGATAAGAAAAGCTGGGATAGTTCAGGAAAAAGAGAGCAGAAGAGGGAAACTGATGTAGAGATAACAATGAATAAAAATAACTTATGCTACTGCATTCTTACTGTGCAATAAGTCAAGCGCTACTATGAGATGGGGTACTTGCTAGTTGTAAATATTTTTTGTCTTGCAGCCTAAGGGTGGCGGATATGCCCTAACTCCTCCCACCCCTTTCCAAACAAAATTTCTAGATAAAACCCTGACTATAATAAATTTCTGTAATAACATACATATTATTCATTTGATACAGGAGAATATCATGAGTCTGTTGGCTTAGTATTTACGCGAGTGCCGCAGGCACGAGCGTAAATACCACCAATCAGACGAGTGATATTCTCGGGTATCCAATGGATAATAAATTTATTAGGTACTGCTCATGCGTGAATACCTTGGTAACAAGAAATTTACCTAGGGGGACGTAATAACCCAACGTAATAACTATGAACATAGGTGATATGGAAAAATATTGCCCTAAGCCACATCCTGTTTACTTTAATGCATTTTCTATGTGGCAACAGTTATCAGGCTCTGTTCAGTACCTAATAAAGTAATATTATTATTATTTATTATTAATAATAAAACTGTTGCTCTTCTTGATAAGAAGCTGCTCAACTTGATTGTAAATGTTGCAGAACTAGAGTGCTCCTAATGTCTATCATCAAATATCTTGTGGCTACATGAGAACTAATCATGAAAGAAATTAGTAATACAACTGGTGGACATCACTCAAGTGATAAAAACATAAACCACAGCCTACAATTTCTCTGTCCTAAGGCTTAGAAAGTCCAAGAACTACAGTTCCAATAGAACACACAAACATCACCAGCTCATACATGTGTCTATTACCATGTGACAGGAGTCCACATCCTTCACCTGTTCAGTAAAAACTGATGCATATCACTCATACCCCATCTCCTCCACCTGGACTTTTAATGAAACTAACCCCCTATAGTAAGGGAATATTAATAAATTCTGGGAATAAATTTCTTACCAATAAATTTTTGCGCCATTGTGTTTGCAAAGGTATTAGCTAATGCTCATAAAAAGATTTAATCGCAACTCAAAAAGGAAAACCCGTGGCAGCGCCATAAGTTCGGCTACCCATGACCATATATGGGAAAAACTGAATTTACTGTACATCACGTAATTCAAGGGGCTAAACCTCACAATTCTATGTACATTGCTGGTCTATTTGAGTTTCCTTGCTAACAGGCCACACCCACTCATTAAAAACTAATTATAGCAGTAGTCCATGTCCAATTCTTCAGACTCGTCCTCAGGGTGTATGTCATCAATATAATTCTTGCATGTGATGCCTTTGCAGTTTCCACATGCTGCAATGCACTTGACATCATTTTTCTTGCAGCTGCACCTTCGGTTGCTGCAATCTCCCTTGCAGTTACAGCTCGTGAACTTGAGCAGTTCCTCAGGGGCCATAGGCTCAAGCATTGGTATTGGCTCAAAACCATGAGCCCCTATCGCCCATCCATAGTTTGTGGGGTCCAAAGACATGCTTTGTAGCAGCATCCAATCCCGTGTTTGCAGGTAGGCACGAAGAGAATGCTGTGTAGCAGCACCATCTGTTGGAGGTAGAGTTTCAGGCTTGATTATCCCAGAAGCTGCCTTCCGAGAGAACATGCTGTACCGGATTGCACCTAAAGTGGTACCTGGTGCATGGTATATGTACTGGAAAATTGCAATACCACTTCTGATCACAGCATCCCTAGTAGCCCTAAGATCAAGGAAGACATCCAGATGTTCGTTAATCTCCCCTGCACAAAACTTGTCAAACAAGGATGTTTTCCCATGGCCACTAATGGCAGAAACCGTATCACAGCCAGTGAATGCGTGACAAAGAAGCAAGTAACGTCTCTGTTTTTCAGAAAGAGCTTCTCGGATGCTCCTGATATCATAAGAACCCTCAGATGCAGTGAAGAAGAGTGGATGGTTTGTGATACCACAGTGGTGTATGAGCATTATTAGCACATCAGTATCTTCTGCTCGTACCTGAAAACAACAAATTTAGTAAGGGAATATTATGAGATATTTGGCAAATCTGGGAATAAATTTCTTACCAATAAATTTTTGCGCCATTGTGTTTGCAAAGGTATTAGCTAATGCTCATAAAAAGATTTAATCGCAACTCAAAAAGGAAAACCCGTGGCAGCGCCATAAGTTCGGCTACCCATGACCATATATGGGAAAAACTGAATTTACTGTACATCACGTAATTCAAGGGGCTAAACCTCACAATTCTATGTACATTGCAATGCCAAATGGTCTATTTGAGTTTCCTTGCTAACAGGCCACACCCACTCATTAAATAACGCGTTAATTTTAGATGCTAATTATACAATCCTAAAAATGCTTTGTCATCCTAGGCCTGCATATTCCTGCATATTCTTGCACTACTTTTGGAGGCCTGCATATTCTTGCTTACTTTTGGAGGCTTAATTTCTTTTGAGCTGACAAAATCTTGCTTTACTTGTGGATGCCTGAAAATTCTTGCTTTAGTTTTGAGCCTACAAAGTCTAGCTGCTAGCTATGGATGTAGATGGACCTTTGCCCAACTGCTGCATCTGTGATGGCCCAGAGACACCACTTCAGAAGCTGGTATCGGCTACTCCTAGAGGCTATCCTGTCCTGTTAGGATATGCAGAAGCTGCAGGGGATGTCACTGTTGTTGAGCGAATGAAGGAAGCATGTAAGGTGGAAAAGTTGACGTATCACAAAGAGTGTCGGCGTGATTTGTACAACAAGTCAGTCAAGGTCATCAGGAAGTCAACTCGTAAGTGAAACAACACATATTACTAGTTCGTTCGTGGCGATCACATTCATCATGCATAGATGCAGCAACAGCAGAGAGAGAGTCAGTGCAGTTGAAGAGGCGACGCATCTCATCTGCATCCACTTCATGTAGTTCAAAACTGTTGTACAAGAATAAGTGCATCCTTTGCAATCAGCTTGTTCGTCTCCTTCCAAAGGATCCAGGTGAGATCAGATCAACTATAAACCTGTTCATAAATCATAATCTGTACACAGAGAGGGCCAGAAAGCAATACCGAGTTCCTGACAATCTGACTGCAGATGGATTGAAGAAAAGCCTTCTCAAGATTGCAAGGGCTCGCAACGATGATTGGGGAATGGAAGTTGCTGGCCGTTTGGAGGGGATCAATGATCTAGTGGCCGAAGAGACCCTTTATCATCTGCGTTGCCGAGCAAATTTTGAGTCAAGTGGTCACCATTCCAAAACTAAACGAACAGATGTAAGTGATCTAATGAGTTTTCCAAATTCTTGTTGTTGATGTCAGTTTGTAATCCTCAGGTAGGAAGGAAAGTTATTGAAATACGAGAAGCTGTTTTCTGTGAACTCTGTGAATGGCTGGACACACAACTTGAACATGGGGTGATGACACTTGAAGAGGTTCATGAGAAATTGCAGCAACTTGATCCATCACCAGACAAGAGCCTTGCGTATTCAAAGAAATGGCTGAAGAAAAAGCTCCAAGACAAATACCAAGATTCACTGTATTTTACATCACAGGAGAGGAGGAAGGATGTTATTTGCTTCAAAGATAATACCAGCAACATTCTACGAGAGCACCACGCAAACCTTCAATCAGGAGATGAGAAGACCCAGATAATACAGACCGCAATGAAGCTCATTTGCAATGATATTGCCACTGTTCCTCTAGACCCCAAGTCATACCCCACTGCACACAGTATGACCGATATCTCCAGTCAGTTGGAACTTGTTCCTGAGAGCTTTCAGATTTTTTTGAGGCCAATAGTGAAGACGGATGAAAAAGTAGCTGTTTGGGGGCAAAACTTCATCAAAGCCTGTCGGCCTCGGTCAGGGGTATTGCCATACCATATGGGACTTGCCATTCAACTCGATCATAGGTTTGGGTCAAAGTGGATGCTAAACAGGTTACACCAGTTGGGCTACACTGAGTCATATGCCGAAACCCACAATTACAAGTATTGCTTCCTTGGTAACAAGAATGGAGTTTACACACCTGTCAGTGATTCTCATAGTATTCTTGCTGATGAGACAGATTCTGAGGTTGATGTCGCACTTGAAGACCCATCTGTCACTGCTGCAGCCATCGAAAGTGAATCGCAAAGCATGGAGCTGGAGGTCAGGGCTTCGGTCAGTGATACAAGCTCTGAGAGTGCCATCACTCAGTTTATTGGAGACAATATAGACTTGAACATTCTTTCCATCTGTGGTAACACTCCCTTCCATTCTATGGGTTTGATCAAAGTCACCTCTCCAGCACCACCTTTAACAGAGGATCCAAGTTTCAGCAGAGTTAGGCTGAAACCAAACGACAAGGCAATGATTCTCCAGGCTGCAGAAGTCAGGATAGTTCCATTTACTGTCAAGAGTGACCAGGGAATGACCAACATCACTTTTCTTCCGATTGACCAGCTTTCCTCCTCCATCACACAAGGGAAGCCATCACTCTGTCCAGGAGATGTGCTGTGGGCAGCAGGGTGGGTGATCAAGGCCCATGATTCCGAGTTTCAGCATGCCAACTGGAACGGGTGGATGAAGAGGATCCATGCGAAGGACACAAAGCAACCCACCCAAATCGACTTCCTTCCGGTGATAGGTGGTGACCCTAATGACCATCGTACCATCTTTACCACCCTGAAGGAATCTGTACGGCTTTCAAAGGGCAACATTGCCATAGTAACCTTCGATCTTCCCATCTGGCTCAAGGCTGTACATATCATAGAGCAGGAAAATCTTCCAATCATTCCAAGGTGAGGAACTGGTTGGTTTATAATGGCACTATACTATAATAGTTTTATTTTTTCTCTTCGTAGATTGGGCGGGTTTCACTTGCTAAAGTCCTATCTTGGGTCCTTGGGAAACATCATGGATGATTCAGGACTACTGGAGTTGATACAGCTCATCTATCCAGGGAGTACAACTGCCCACCATATCCTGAGCGGAGGGTGTTTTGACAAAGCAATTCGTGCTCACCTCCTGATAGATGCAGCTATATATCAACATGTTATGAAGAACATCTTTACTGATAAGGAGCTTGGTGAAATGAGGCTTCTGCTCAATCTGGTAGCTGATAAGAAGATGGGATCCCAACACACAGCTCCAATAGTTGCCGTGTTTGAAAAGAAGTTTGAAGACACCTTCAAGAGACTTGCGGAGGGAGGAAGAACACCGGCACTCTGGGTACAGTACCACTACATGGTTGATGTAATCAAGAACTTCATCAGGTTTGAACGACTTGCAGACCATGGTGGGCATCTTTCTTGCATTGTGACTACCATGCTGGACACTTTTGCAGCTGCAGGGCATCATCAGTATGCCAAGGGTGCACGGCTGTACTGTCAGTTGATGAAGAAACTTGAATTGTTGCCGGGATACAAGGAGATCTTTGAACAATTCGAAGTCCATGGGAATCACGTTGTTCGCTACTCTCGCCATGACTGGTCTGGCACCTGGTGTGACATCTGCATTGAGATGACACTGATGAAGGCAGCCAAGTCTGAAGGTGGGTTGAGCAGAGGTAGGATGAGGAACAGTGACTCCAGCCACAAGTGCTGGGTGCAGACTCTAAGCCATTTTGCTTATGTCAACCAGCGCATGGAGGAAGGTGTCAAGAAACATTGTCCACTCCACAGAGAGCTTGCTAAAACCCGGATGAAGCGAGATGCTGAAGCGATTGCACTTGTTCTCAAATGGCTTGATGAAACCAACCCCTTTGACCATGATCGTGACAAGAGTTTGCTCGTATCATTCTCCACAGGATTCACAAGCACTACAGGTGATGGGGTGAATGCTGAGAGAGCTGCTGCTGTAGGAAGGGACATGCAGAAGAAGCTGGATGGACAGTCAGTGACAACAACCATGGAAGTCAAGTTCAAGCTACAAGCCCTATCTTCGCTAAGAAAGATCCCCAAGGTCAATGAGAAGAAGATTCTACTAGACTCGCTCAAGTTTTTCAACCGACTGATTCTACTAGCCCAACGGGATATTACAGTGGAGAATGCATTGCAGTATGAACTGACTCCCATACCTCTTTCTTTATTCAGCAATAAGGATCAGAAGATGAACAAGGCAAACAAGGCAGCATTTTCCAAGAGTAGATTGAAGGGGTTGACGGACACAGTTGACCGCACTGACCAAGCGTGCCACAGTCTAGTGGTGGATGGTGGATGGCTTCTCTACATGGTGAAGTGGGAAGCAGGTCAGACTTGGCAAGAGATCGCTGATAGGTACCTGAGGTATGTCAAGTGTCTCGGTAAGGAATCTCGGAGAATCACAGTGGTGTTCGATGGCTACAACAGCTCGCCAAAAGACCATGACCACATCCGGCGTACTAAGAATTCGTGCTGTGATATGCAGATTCGCCCAGATATGATAGCTCCGACAACAAGGGCGAAATTCTTAGACAACACCCATAACAAGAGTGAACTTATCCAACTCCTTTCTTTAACCTTCCAGAGATGTCAGATCACTGTAGAGCTGGGTGATAATGATGCTGACACCTTGATTGTGCGGGCTGCATTGGCTGCCGCTATTGATGGCTCTGTTGAGGTAAGTCTATAGTTCTCTATAGATTATACTGCTTCATGTACAATTTGTTGTTTTCAGGTACGAGCAGAAGATACTGATGTGCTAATAATGCTCATACACCACTGTGGTATCACAAACCATCCACTCTTCTTCACTGCATCTGAGGGTTCTTATGATATCAGGAGCATCCGAGAAGCTCTTTCTGAAAAACAGAGACGTTACTTGCTTCTTTGTCACGCATTCACTGGCTGTGATACGGTTTCTGCCATTAGTGGCCATGGGAAAACATCCTTGTTTGACAAGTTTTGTGCAGGGGAGATTAACGAACATCTGGATGTCTTCCTTGATCTTAGGGCTACTAGGGATGCTGTGATCAGAAGTGGTATTGCAATTTTCCAGTACATATACCATGCACCAGGTACCACTTTAGGTGCAATCCGGTACAGCATGTTCTCTCGGAAGGCAGCTTCTGGGATAATCAAGCCTGAAACTCTACCTCCAACAGATGGTGCTGCTACACAGCATTCTCTTCGTGCCTACCTGCAAACACGGGATTGGATGCTGCTACAAAGCATGTCTTTGGACCCCACAAACTATGGATGGGCGATAGGGGCTCATGGTTTTGAGCCAATACCAATGCTTGAGCCTATGGCCCCTGAGGAACTGCTCAAGTTCACGAGCTGTAACTGCAAGGGAGATTGCAGCAACCGAAGGTGCAGCTGCAAGAAAAATGATGTCAAGTGCATTGCAGCATGTGGAAACTGCAAAGGCATCACATGCAAGAATTATATTGATGACATACACCCTGAGGACGAGTCTGAAGAATTGGACATGGACTACTGCTATAATTAGTTTTTAATGAGTGGGTGTGGCCTGTTAGCAAGGAAACTCAAATAGACCAGCAATGTACATAGAATTGTGAGGTTTAGCCCCTTGAATTACGTGATGTACAGTAAATTCAGTTTTTCCCATATATGGTCATGGGTAGCCGAACTTATGGCGCTGCCACGGGTTTTCCTTTTTGAGTTGCGATTAAATCTTTTTATGAGCATTAGCTAATACCTTTGCAAACACAATGGCGCAAAAATTTATTGGTAAGAAATTTATTCCCAGATTTGCCAAATATCTCATAATATTCCCTTACTACTATCACGTCCCATTCAAAGGTCATATCCTGTCCATTCTCTCCCCTCCCCCACCCTGCAAGCCACACAGCAACAACAGGAAGGTCACAAACATCACCTAAATCAGGTATGCCCTGGGCATCATCATAAAATAGTTTGAACAATCACCTCAACCAAAATGATGAACACTCAACTCAAATGAGACATGTACACCACAACTTGAGACTTGCTTGATTCCATCTATATTGAGGACTTCGTCAAGAACAAACACTTGCCAGTAAGTCTTGCCTCGCAGGTTGGTTATGAGCCAGCTTGTCTGAAGTCAACTAGGGCAAGACCTTCAACTTGCCAGTCAGTCCAGTAAACCTGAGTGTTTTATTCACATGGTCATAATAACCCGTAGTAGCTAAAAATATGTGACACAATCTGGGCAGTGTGTAGAGGAGGCTATAGGGGCAAAGCCACCGTGATTGATATCAGCAGTGGCGTAGGAAGAGGGTGGGGCGTGGGGCTTCAGGCCACCAAAATTGTGGGGCATAATCTAACAAGGCAACTTCTCACATGAACACTTTTAAACCCCCGACCCCAAGAAAACGTGCCCCTTTACTAAACATCTTCCAACACCGCTGATCAGTCGTGTGACTACTACAAATACTAATGGCTAGCACAAGTATTCGATTATAGGCTTCAATTGTATATTCCACAGATTATTTGTAAGGTTACTCTGGAGTATTGACTGCCTTAATGTACAACAATTTAAACTAAAATAGTTTAAACCTACACGACTAACACTTGCACAACTCATTCAAAGTAGAGTATATTATAGTTATTTCACATTAATCCCACCCCTACACCACCGCCGCATTAATTCACGCAGTATCTAACGCCAGAGCCTACCTAATCAATATGACAGACCACTGTAGCAGCTCGTCAAGCCTCTTCTCCCGCCACATTTCTTTCCACATGATGCTGCGTGTGCAATTAATGTATCTGAACATATGACGACCGTTGTTTTGCCTAATGCTGGGCGGTACCTTTCCGTTGCTATAGTTACAAGAGAAGTAAAAACGATAACAAATCCATCACCGTGCGAATGGACAGGTTTTTAAGCGTATAAGGACAGCTAAGACGGTTTTTTCGATAAAAAAGGATTGATCCATCACTAAATTGAGGGGTGTCGGGCCTGCAGGTATCTTCTGACGAGTAAAGCGGCATACATCACCCCCAAATAGCTATCTGACCTCCAGTAGGAATAGCTACTTCATTATTTTGCAAAATGAATTGCTTCTATTAAACTATAATATGCAATAAAATATATTGCTGTTATACTGCTGATAATATACACAATCTGTATACTTCAATGGCATGATGAACAAAACTATTTTCATCAGAATGGTTTAGCTATACCAGTGGATCTAGAACCATATAGCTACATAGCTACTCTGAGACTTGACAAATTCATAATCTTGTAACTGGACTAGATAGTAGATAATACAAACAACGCAGTGATTTATAATAATGGTATGTAAGTTACTGATACGACATCCAGACTTTATCCCTACCATGGTAACATTGTATGTGAAAACTGTATAACAGACACTAAACGTTGCACTAAAGTGAACTAAGTTTTCCAGTCAGTTTTCCGTCAGAATGGTTTAGCTTACCAGTGAATCTAGAACTTTACAGCTACATAGATATTCTGAGACGTGTAACTAGACTAGATAATACAAACAATGCAGTGATTTAATAATGGTATCTATAAGTTACTGATACGACATCCAGACTTTTATTCCTACCATTGTAACATTGTATGTGAAAACTGTATAACAGACTCTAACGTTGCACTAAGGTCAATTGATAGTTTTCCAGTTACTCAACAGAGAAGATATTTTTTGGGTTATTATTCAATTGTAGGCTTTATTTGATGTGGCTATAGCTATAGATAGTGTATTTGAAGTATGACACATGTGTACGTGATCGCTACTTGGATTTATCATAAGTCTTAAGTGTACAATTAGATATATGTATTAGTAGTACAAATAACGACAGCCTGAGCTTCCCAAGTCAGGCAAATAAAAAAAAAAAATCCCACTCTATGACTGCTTCTACATTATTCCTTGCTGTAACTGTAACAGCAACACAACAATTTAAGTTGCTTTTCTCTGGTGGCTAAAAGTATTTTCCTTTCAAATTCTGTAATGAATATTTCAGGGTAGAGGGACTAACTGTGCCCAACATTTCTATAACTAGTTATAGTTTAGATCTATACTCTGCACACTTCTTCACTTGACTGGCTTTCTTAGCATGTTTTTTTCTTTGAAGACATCAGGGGAAATTTTATCCTATTCTGAAGTCTACCACTGTTCCATGAAACAAAGGTCATTACTTTTGGCTTTTGGCACCAGACCTCGACACACCACCATAAGGATACTGTACATAAAGCTTATGACAAAAGTACAATACTTTTGATGCTGCTTTCTTATTGACCTTTAGCAGAAATTCTCATTTCAATATCTAGCATTTAACAATAATGTCTCAAATTTTAAGAAAGATGAATAAATAAACTATAATATATGGAATGATGAATACGCCATGAAATAGTTCAGGAATTAAAGGAGTAGGTGAGTGTACAATGTAACGAAGGTGCAATATTATTTTTTCAGGATACAAAATAATAAAAAACATGATGAATGTGTAAATTAATAATTCACACAAAACAACAAATATTTTTCTCCAGCATTATGATCAGACATTCTGCTATCCGTCATCAAAGTTAGAAGTGCAGTGTCTAGGAATTTTCCGTAGACTTCATAATGGACAACCTTATCATGCCATCTTCTCCTAGAGAAACTTCACTTGACCTCCTCTAAATCTAAAATAACAAAATAAAAACAACAAACAAACAAACACATAAACAAAAAAGACCGATAATCATGTGTTTATAGTTGTCTGGGTTTCATACACACTGTAGAGTAGATATAGAAACCTAACCTCCACCTCCCCAAGATGGAACCTCCCTTCCTCAGAATTTTTGAAAGTTAATAATTATAGTAATTAGATTACAGTGAGTTGTAACATCATGCTGTATATTGATTAAATGTTGATCAGTATGAATACTCTCATGTAGCAGTTTGATACAGAAAAATGGAGGGGGAAACTGAAAAATTTCCCTCTCAAACAGAGTTCTTCCCCCCCTCCCCTCCCCAACTATAGCCGTTCTTCTCCATGTAGTCAGTGTTGGACGTAGGAACAGGAATTGGGCAAGGGGAAGGAGGGGTGTCGGTGTTTGAGGGTGGGGCTACACAGATTTAGATGTGTACACATGCTGTAAATTACAAACGGATAAACAAACAAAAAAATCATATCAAATCGACTCATAAATCATATATCTTATTTTCTCTTTCTGGAGTGGGAGGGAGGGGGGATGGGGAGTTGAGGGAAAAGTGGGGGGAAGACATGTGCATCAAAGTAAAAATGGTTTAAATTGGTTGTGCTTCAAGAACTACACGTGGGCACATTGGAGCATTCATCATGCAGCGTTCAGTATGGGAGAATATTGAATGCTCGTGTGATTCAGAAATTCTTATACTCAGTAATTACTATACCCACTTTCAGAACAAAATGTGGAAATATATTTAGCATGTGGGTATTCAGGGGTTCATTTAGGGGGGCCAGGGTGGTGCTCGCCCTCTCCCCTCCCTTGAAGGCGTTTCGTCCCCCCTTGAAATATTTTAAACTTTCGTAAGCAAAAAAGCAAAGTTAAAATGTGAATGATGAAGATTGTAAATGATTAAATCACAAGTCCTCTACTATCTTAATTATGTACAAAAGTTATGACCCCTAAGATAGTGAAAGCTCAGTCTTGCCCCCCCCCCCCCTCCCTAGATTAATTCCAAAATGAACCCCTGAGTATTGGGGATTGGAGGGGGAAGTTAAACCAACAAACACATCCATCTCTTTATGGTCATTAACCAGTAGAACCATCATGAACAGCAAAAGTCATCTACTAGGCAGCTATAAGGATACTCAGCCCACTATGGTTGGAAACAACCAACCTCTCTGTATTCTAATGTGTTTATATATGAGATTAAACAATTACAATATATATGAGTTCACTCAATTATGGTGTAGATTGTGTAATAAAGTGCTTTAATTAGAGAAAACACCTATCACATAATTGTTATAGTTCACAGTCACACATATCTTAATGATATTCTGTGAGATATCTACTCCATACTGAACTCCATTAGAGTTAGCTCATTAAACCTTATTACTAATAAGCTTCCACAATAATTACCAACTCTACAATTAAGCAAGTATGTGTGTGAAGTTAAAACTCCCTGTAAATGCATTTATAAAACCAGATCAAACGAAGTATATATAAGAGATGATATATGGCTTACAATTAGATAGTGCAATAAAGTGTGTGCTTTAGTTCACTGGCATAACGAAGCACCATAAGTGCGAACCTTCAGCGCTGTGGGACGACATCCCAACTAAATTGGTGGGGCCGCCCACATTCCAGGAACTATGAATTGAACATTATATGTTTGTGCTTGTTTTGGATTCAGTTACATGTATTTTCGGTTATGGGACTTAGTTAATTTTTAAAGTCATGTCACCTGTGTGTGTCTACATCTTGTTGTTCATTGTTGTGTTGTCCGGGCTGTGCATATAAGACTTCGTGTTTTGTGTGTGCAGTCAGTCAGTTCTCAGCTGCCATTTGATCTCGTTAGATTAAACTAGTATAATCCTGAGTCCACCTTTCGAGGGGGGGCTGTCGAGGGGAAGGCATACTGATTCTGGTGGCAGCAGCTTAATTGCTGTCACCATTGTGTGAGCCTGAAGGAGGAACTCATGAGCTTCACTGAGGGAGACCCACAAGCGCCACTATACACTAGCAAGCTATTTACAAAACCATCTCAGGACCAAATGAATGATTTATTGGCTATTCTAATTAGGTATCAATATAGCTTGAGCAATGAAAACAGTATATGTAAAAGCTGTCTTCATAAGCAAAGAAGCTAAAAGGCCAGAGACATTTACCAGTATCCATTTTCAATGTTAACCTAGAGTTACAAAATGTAACACTGAAGGTTAACAACATATATATATATATATATATATATATAATTGGCGAGCGAGCGAAGAGAGTGAGACACTATCGGGGGTAACACAATTGAAAATCGGGGATATTTGTTTGTTTGAAAATATGTGTGGACGTACGTATGTCATTTTGTATTTTGACCCTCGTAACTCCAATTCCAGCACTCGTTAACTTTACAGTACAAAGCCAAACCATGATGGACAGCAAGAAATTATTTGCTCAAGTAATTATGACGTAATGATAGGGGGCAAAACCCACAAAAGCTAGTACTGATGCAGAGCTGACAGCTTCGTGTTTCTCAGCCTGAAATTTCAAAATGGCACCATAAAAGGTCTTAATTGTTTTGAATTAGCTCATACCTAAATTAACAATTAAGTGTAGTAATTGAGCATAACAGACAAACGGACAGAACACAAGTATTGTAATCCTTTTGCACACACATGGTGAGGGCTAATAATGAAAGTTCCATGAGATATAGTAGTAACTCCATACTGAATGTTGTTCATTCATACTCCTTAAAATATTGTACTAGCTGTTCAAGTGAGCTATTAGGGGTGTGGTTGGGGGAGGGGACGACGGAAGTTATTTAATAATCAAGTAAGTCACGAGGTTAAATTCTTGTGATAGAGATAAACTCATATAAGATGAACGCCATGATTTGTGATAGCATTGAAGGAGATGTGGGACACATGTATCATGAGCTCAAAAGTGCTTATTAAGCCTCAGCTTGTATGTGCAAGAGAGTTATAGTAGTCGTCCCGTCTGTCACGCTCTGATATTGGAGATTACTAACAATTAACTGTTGATTTAGGTATGAACTTACTCAGAACGAAGATTTAGGACCATTCATTGTGCTGTTGTTGTTTTTTATTTCGGGCTAATTGTTGAGAAAATGCGAAGCTTTCACCACCGCGTAGGTACCAGCTTTTGTGGGTTACGCCCCCTATAGCATCACGTCACAATCACATGAGCAAATAAAATTACCAAGTTCAAAGAAGTTAAATTTCACGTTGAATAAGTACACCGGTGAGTGTTTCTGGCTAGTTTAGCATCTTCTCTTATGAAGACAGTGTTTCTATGTACCATTATCATTGCTCGAGCTATATTGTTGCCTGATTAAAATAACTAATAAATATGGTTCGTTCTTTTGGTCTGAGATTATATTGAAATAGCTTGGTAGCTGTGGGGCCAGAAAATTCAGCGAGTGACTCCACCCAGAGGG
>WLWD01001378.1_pt1 | contig 80877 bp, 65 predicted proteins | sample 6712731 | NCBI WGS metagenome assembly WLWD01 (sample SAMN12718690, study PRJNA576275) | sponge metagenome | isolation source: marine sponge | host: Mycale hentscheli | place: New Zealand: South Island, Marlborough, Capsize Point | collected 2014-11-01 | reverse complement strand
GCGTGTGGGGAGCCCTGTGAACTAACACTCAGGGGCGTGTGGGGAGCCCTGTGAACTAACACTCAGGGGCGTGTTGGGAGCCCTGTGAACTAACACTCAGGGGCGTGTGGGGAGCCCTGTGAACTAACACTCAGAGGCGTGTGGGGAGCCCTGTGAACTAACACTCAGGGGCGTGTGGGGAGCCCTGTGAACTAACACTCAGGGGCGTGTGGGGAGCCCTGTGAACTAACACTCAGAGGCGTGTGGGGAGCCCTGTGAACTAACACTCAGGGGCGTGTGGGGAGCCCTGTGAACTAACACTCAGGGGCGTGTGGGGAGCCCTGTGAACTAACACTCAGAGGCGTGTGGGGAGCCCTGTGAACTAACACTCAGAGGCGTGTGGGGAGCCCTGTGAACTAACACTCAGAGGCGTGTGGGGAGCCCTGTGAACTAACACTCAGAGGCGTGTGGGGAGCCCTGTGAACTAACACTCAGAGGCGTGTGGGGAGCCCTGTGAACTAACACTCAGGGGCGTGTGGGGAGCCCTGTGAACTAACACTCAGGGGCGTGTGGGGAGCCCTGTGAACTAACACTCAGGGGCGTGTTGGGAGCCCTGTGAACTAACACTCAGGGGCGTGTGGGGAGCCCTGTGAACTAACACTCAGAGGCGTGTGGGGAGCCCTGTGAACTAACACTCAGGGGCGTGTGGGGAGCCCTGTGAACTAACACTCAGGGGCGTGTGGGGAGCCCTGTGAACTAACACTCAGGGGCGTGTGGGGAGCCCTGTGAACTAACACTCAGAGTTATTGCTTCCAAATTTACAGGAATTACAGACCCCATTATCGTTTACTTACCAACCAGGATATTTGATTAGTTAGAATCGTATCCAAACACCTACAAATCCAGATAACTGGATATCCGAATGACCAGATATTCAGATAACCGGGTATTCATTCCAGCTCTGTGACCAGATATTCAGATAACCGGGTATCCATTCCAGCTCTAATCATAATTAATGGCATAGTGGTGGTTCAACCTAGGTTAGGGTAGGAGAAATTAGTGTAGTACTTCCGCAATTATCCAGACACTTAGAGACCAAAGAACAACTCAATTGTCTGTAGTATTGAGCGGTTAACCGGTTTACTGCTTATACCGTGATTTTACGGCCGCTCGATTATTTAATCGCCTTTCCCGATGATAATTATGCATGCGCACAATGCACCCCTGCTGCATGCCCTAAGGTAAAAAAAAAAAAGTCTGCCAACGTGCTTAATGTCACTGGAGCCACTGTCGTCAAAAAGCTGTGTCTGGAATGAGTTTGGGATTCGTGTGGACGACAAAGGCAAGGTCATAGAAAGCGAGAAACACAGCCCGCTCTGCTTAACGTGCGATAAACACAGCCCGCTCTGCTTAACGTGCGGTAAAAGCATTCAAGAGGAAGGCAGTAACACTACCAATCTTTGGCAGCATCTACGGGAACATCATCCATCAACTTATGCAGGAATTTCTTCACAAAAAATTCCACAAAAGGGTGAGCGTAGTAACAATTCACAGCCTAATCTGAAGATACTATTGCAAGAAAAGCTAAGTACCCGGCTAAAAGTTGTCAGGCAAAAGAGCTAAACAAAGCTGTTACTTACTTCATCGCTAAAGATGCCATTCCTATTTCTACTGTAAGTAAACCGGGTTTTAAGCATTTGGTTTCAAAGTTAAATCGAAAATATGAAATTCCAACAAGAAAGCATTTTTCTGGAATTGAAATACCAGCATTATATAGTTTAGTGAGAGACAATAGAGTTAAGCCACTTGTTTCAAAGGCTGAATGTTATGCTGCAACTACCGACCTTTGGACCAGTGGATCTTGTGATCCATATATAACTTGTTACCCTTCATTTTATAGATTACGAGTGGAATTTTGTTTAGATACAGTTCCACTGTATGATGATCACACTGGCCAAAATATAAGTGATGCTTTGTTAGATGTGTTAGAGAATTGGGAGTTAAAGCAAGACAAAGTAGTTGCAGTTACCACTGATAAAGGAGCTAATGTTGTGGCAGCTCTTAGGGATTTAGGTGTAGCTAGAATAAGCTGTTATGGTCATAATTTGGATTTGGCGATTAAAAAGGCTCTTATTGTACCTCGTGTGAAACAAGCATTAGCTCGTTGTCATGCCTTAGTTGAACTATTTCATCACAGTTGGAAAAAAATTGAGATTTGAGGAAGAAGCAGGAAGAATTAGGCCTAAAGCAACACAAGCTTATGGGTGATGTACCTACACGCTGGGGATCAACTTATGTTATGGTAGACCGGTGGTGACAGTTCTAAGGACAGCTTGAGCCCTGGTAGTGGTGACAGTTCTAAGGACAGCTTGAGCCCTGGTAGTGGTGACAGTTCTAAGGACAGCTTGAGCCCTGGTAGTGGTGACAGTTCTAAGGACAACTTGAGCCCTGGTAGTGGTGACAGTTCTAAGGACAGCTTGAGCCCTGGTAGTGGTGACAGTTCTAAGGACAACTTGAGCCCTGGTAGTGGTGACAGTTCTAAGGACAGCTTGAGCCCTGGTAGTGGTGACAGTTCTAAGGACAGCTTGAGCCCTGGTAGTGGTGACAGTTCTAAGGACAGCTTGAGCCCTGGTAGTGGTGACAGTTTTAAGGACAGCTTGAGCCCTGGTAGTGGTGACAGTTCTAAGGACAGCTTGAGCCCTGGTAGTGGTGACAGTTCTAAGGACAGCTTGAGCCCTGGTAGTGGTGACAGTTCTAAGGACAGCTTGAGCCCTGGTAGTGGTGACAGTTCTAAGGACAGCTTGAGCCCTGGTAGTGGTGACAGTTCTAAGGACAGCTTGAGCCCTGGTAGTGGTGACAGTTCTAAGGACAGCTTGAGCCCTGGTAGTGGTGACAGTTCTAAGGACAGCTTGAGCCCTGGTAGTGGTGACAATTCTTTTTATAGATTACGAGTGGAATTTGGTTTAGATACATTTTGCGGGCAGATACAGTGACAGCACTGGACTCGCATTTCTTTCAATGGCAAGTTTTTTGGATCCAAGATTCAAAAATAGGCACCTAGAATATACAGAAGAAATAAATTCAAGAATAAAAGATGAATGCATGAGATCAATGGCTTGCAATTCTGGAACCACAGAATAAAAGATGAATGCATGAGATCAATGGCTTCTAATTCTGGAACCACAGAATCGACACCTGGAGCTGCCCGGACATCACCACCACCTAAAAAATTTTATAAGGATTAGCAGTCACATATTGAAGAACAGCCTAATCATGAGAGTGATTTACTTTCTTCACATGAGAAGTTAAATATTGAAATATCTTCTTACCTTGATATGCCTTCTATAGAAATGGATGCAGATCCATTAGATTGGTGGAAAGTAGAACATTCACGTTTTCCTCATTTGGCACAACTTGCAAGAAATATCTCTGTTTGTGGAACAAGTTTTCCTTCTGAAAGAATGTTCAGCCTGGCAGGTCACATAATGAATGGTCGCACCCGTCAGCTGCCAGAAAATGTAAACAAACTAATGTTCCTGCCAAGGAATATGTGATTCAATTTTTCCAATTCACTTTATAATAATCACAATTTTTGTTTGGTATTTAACCATTACTTTCTGACCTGAAAATCATCTCATCAATGTTGTACATCAATGTTGTACCATATCATCAATGTTGTACCATCTCATCAACCATTCATCTCTCATCCTCGCATCATGTGTACCTCTCATCAATGTTGTACAATCTCATCAATGTCATGTTGTACCATCTCATCAATGTTGTACCATCTCATCAATGTTGTATCATCTCATCAATGTTGTACCATCTCATCAATGTTGTACCATCTCATCAATGTTGTACCATCTCATCAATGTTGTACCATCTCATCAATGTTGTACCATCTCATCAATGTTGTACCATCTCATCAATGTTGTACCATCTCATCAATGTTGTACTGTTACTTATTTGAACATTTAATGATTAAAAAAAATTGTTTAACTTTTTGGCAACAACCAGGATAATTTAGATATTCAGAAATGGGAATAATCGTTGCTTATAAATTGAAAATCACCCAATACTAATGGTCTGGATTTGTGAAATGGCCAGATACATGAATAATTATACTAATGACTATGGATTCCATTAATCAATTGTATTAAAGTTTATTAGCCTTCAGCACGCAGGCACGAGAGGGTTATATCGTTTTCATTGCTCGAGCTAAATTTGTACCTGATAAGAATAGCCTATAAATTATTCTTGTGATGTGAGATGATTTTGTAATAGCTAGCAAGTATATAGTAGCGCTGAGGGTTCACACCTTTAGTGCTACATATTGAACTTGCATTCTATATTTACAACTAATACCATAGCCGAGTCATTTTTCAATACGAAATAGTGTGGTATTATTTTGAAGTACCACAGCAGTGGAAAACTGAAATAGTGATCTGATTGGTCACAGCGATCTCTTCGCCAAACTGGCGGCACTTTTATCCACTAGGCAACATTGCGGCGAAATTCCCAGGCAACGAACAGAAAGGAAAGTGGTGTAAATTGTAATGGATGAGTCAGAATGGAGTTATTTCTTTGATAAAAAAATACAGTAATTTATGCAAGATAAGGATTTCTTAAGGGTGCCCGCACATAGCAACGCGTACCGCCTGTAGATCCGGACATTAATTTATTCCCCGCCAATACCCCACCATTCGATAATACGCGAGCAGAAACAATCGCGCAGTAGTAGCAGAAGTATACTTTGCGAAGTTGTGGTGTTTTAGTTTAGCTTCTTGTTGTCTCATATTCGTTTACAGCAACTCTCCATACGTCGTCTGAGCTCGCGCAGCAAGTTGCACCAGGCTGCCTCTCCACCAGTAGCCGTTCTCCGGACTATGCGCACCTGAACTCAATTGGATGGATCCACCAGGCTCGATTTCTGCGGAGCGAAGACTTCCCAAGCTGGCAAATGTAATACCTTCACCTTTGGCTATCTCCAATAAACTGCTCTCTCTTCAGACTCTCTCTTGTTATTGTTGTATTGATGTTTGTTTACTCTTGATATAGGCGGGCTCATTTTAGAAACAATACAAACTAATTGAAAAAAAAATTGCTCGCGTACTCGCAGTACGAGATATGGGGGCGGGGCTATTTCTTAAGAATTGCGAGTGGAATTAAAGTTCCAAATTTTGGGTCAGTTTTTCTTGGAATCTAATAATGAGAACGACACAAAAATTTTATACACGGGTAAACCAAAAAAAAATGAACTGCACTACAGCGAGAATTTTTCAATATCTTATAAATAGAAAAAATTGCGAATATATCATAAAGTAATATTGAAATGGATAAGAACTCGCTGTCTTGCAGTAGAGTATCGGCTCGGCTAGTAGTGCACCAAATTGCGGAACTCCAACTTACCGCACCGCTCCAAAAAAGTGCCCCAAAGTTTTATAACCAGGCCCCGATATTTCCTCCAGATTCGCTCTAAAATTAGTGAGTGGCTCCTTCGGCAGGTACTTTGTCCTTGTGTTGTAGTGGAGAAGCCCCTGTAAGTATACAATAGTAGTAATCGTGCATAGCAACCATCAACAAAAAACTGCGTAGGCGGTGTGCGGGCACCCTTAACAGCCTTGAATTCAGAGCAAGTAAAAGTTCTGATAGAGTACCTGATATTACTACAATTCTGAAAGATGAGAATGTGCGAACTGAACTAGAAAGATTAAATTTAAAAAATCGTAACAGCAATACGAAGAAGTCAACTTCTACTTGGATAAATGTATTCGACGCTTGGAGATAAATCAAATATAAATAAAAAACTTAGAAGAAAATTTGGATAAAGTCTTACAACTATTTTGTTCTGAAGTACGCAAAAAGAACGGTGACGAGTATGAGCCAGATAGTCTGAGGACAATGATAGGTGCACTAGATAGAGTCTTAAAGGAAAATGGATGCCATTCAGTATTTTGAAAGACAGATAATTTTATGGCAGTAGAAGGATTTTAAACAGCAAAGCAGTTACCTGTATGAAAAAGGGCGAGGAAAGAGACCGAGAAAGGCCGATGCAATGACGGACACAGAAGAAGAAATTCTTTGGGAGAAAGGAGTGCTGGGAACCACAAATGCATAGTCAATAAATCTTACAGTGTTTTTTTGTGTCAGTCAGCACTTTGGGACAAGAGGGTGCCAAGAACACCATCAGTTTAGAATAGAAGACTTAGAATTTGTAACAAGTCCCACAGACAGCGCCATAGATTACGTTGAATGGGTAGAGGGCCCTACAAAAACCTGCCATGGTGGCCTGCAAAACAACAACAACAACATAAGGTTGCCTCAAAGAATGTTTGCGACTGGAGGAAAGAATTGTCCAGTTCATTTTTTAGAAATTTTAATTTCAAGAAGACCAACTCCTTTAAAAAAATTCTGGACTACTATATTTGAGACCACTCAAGGAGCCTAACAATGATGTGTGGTATTCTATTCAGCCAGTTGGAGTCAATAAAATAGATCAATTCATGAAAGTCATAGCACAGCAGGAGCTTTAGATGCCACCAGCAAAAACTTTACCAATCACGGCATACAAAAAACAACAGTTTCTAAACTGCAAAAAGCTGGAGTGTCCAATGATATAATCATAGCCATAATTGGGCACAAACGAGAAGGAAGCATCAAATACTATACTGATACAAACTTGAGAGAGCAAAGAAGCATAGGAAGAAAGATCTTGTAGTGTAGTAGATATAGAGTTTAACCCGGAAAAAAAACGTAGAGAAACAATTTTGGTATCAAAAAATGCGCAATTTTTCATAGACTAACATATCCAAAATCCTCTAAAATCCTCTTACGGGAATTTGAAATATTTATATTTAAACACAATTAAGGTGTGAAAGTTAAGACAAAAATTAAAAAAAAAGTGCAATACAAATATTTACAGGTCTGAATTTACAATTTCCAACACAGTTTCTTCACAATTCATACAGTTTTCTCCTCTGCAGTCTCCACAAGCTGATAAACACTTCAGTCTGTTCTTACGACATGAACACAAATTAGTTCCACAAGGATTTCTGGAGGAGACTTTGCATTTACATCGAACAAAGTTTAGCAATTTATCTGGAGCTGGATCTATGTCTGTCAGAATAGGCAATCAGAGCACTTCTTTGAAGCTTCCAGCCACATTCCATAGGGTCCAACTTATCATCTGAAAGTTGTGTCCACACAACCCACTTGATAGTGAACTCTTAGGCTGTGAAAAAAGGCTGCTCTTTCAGTTGGGGGAAGTCGCTCAGGTTCTAGTACCTTTCCATTGGACCTCATCTCCATGAACTTTGAATATACCTCAAACTAGTTAAGCTGTCTGTAGCTTTACCCCCATACAAATTAAGAAATACTTGACATCCAGCACAAGCTATCTCTTCTTGTGTTGCCCCAAGGTCGCTCATAAGAAGTGAGGTCTTTTGAAGCTTTGGTGATTGCTTTACCTTCTTTAGCAGGGCTGATTTCCCTTGATTATAAGTTGCAGAAGTGGTATCGCAACCACTCCATGCATGAATAAAGAGAAGATGTGGTACTACTACTTCAACATAGCTAGTGATGATGTCTCTCACCTTCAAAAGCTTTTTCTGGATCTTTTTTTCCGATTAGCAGTAAATATCTGCCATCTCTTTTTTCCAGTGGTACATCAGAAGCACAAGAATGTCTGTATCTTCAGCAACAACAGTTACTTCAGTTCCCTGAGTAGCATACTGAAGGGCACAAGCAACTATCTCAGTGTCAGCATCTCCAGCACTCTGGTGGACTATCTGATTACCAGCTTGTAGGTAGTGACTCAGTAAGGCAATAAATTGACTTTTATTTCTTTCATTGGAAAAGAAGGTTTGCTGATTGAATAGAGCTTCCATGGCTTCACTAAGCTGGATGTTTGCACAAGTTTTTCTCACTCTGCGAAGATGCTCATGACTTTTGGTTGATGGTCCCTCATAGCCATAAAAAACAATGCAACATTGATGTCCATACTTGCGATGTACGTACTCCACATGTTGCATGATTACATCATGGTAAGTTGTTTTCTTTGCCCATTTAACTTTATGCAGGAGTGCTCCTCCATCAATAACATATTTTGTCCTTGCATTACACTCAGCTGGTTGTACATCACTGGTAATGATTTTGGCTAATTGTGACTTCTGTGTTTTACGCATGATGCCATCTTTGAACAGAGATGTTGGAAATGCAGTGAGTTCATAACAGAAGTATGGAGATAGATCTTCCTCTCTTTGAATGATGGCTATTAATCGTGAAAACAAGTTTGTAGGATTTATTTGACACTTTTCCTTGTCAATTTGTATCCCTGGTTGTAAGTGATTCAAAGACTTGACTTGATCTTTCCTTTTGAGAGATGCTTGTGCGATGCTGACATGGTCAAGCTTCTTCTGAATCCTTGCTCCAACCTCCTCTGTTCTGTCACAGTTGATTCCATCTCCATCAACAGCAGTCAAACCTAGTCAGCATAGTCCATTTTCATCCAAATTGAAGGATTCATGCTGATCAAACCACTCCTTGATTTTCGAGAGGTCTTGAAAGTCTCGACTGCACCTAGAACTGCTCAGTTCTACATGTTGTTCACTCATCTTGTGCTTTGTATTTGTGCACTCTTCTTTGTTTTCACACGTAATTAACACTAGATTAACACATTGGCCTGCATCATTAACTGGCAGTATTATTCATCATGGCAAAAACTCTATATATATTTTTCCCTGGAAGGGTTTTCAGAGGATTTTGGATATCTTAGTATGCAAAAAATTCTGCTTTTTATGATACCAAAATTATTTCTCTACGTTTTTTTTCCGGGTATGACCTATTTTTTAGCTATATCTACCATACTATTGCATCACCCACTAGTAGTTCAAAGGCAGTAAATTCTGACACATTCAGAACAAAATGTTTGTATTGCAACCTCTTCAGCTAGACAAAGATCAAACAGTCCAATTCATTCATCAGGAGACTGTTCCAATTCATTATCACAGGAGACTGTTCCAATTCATTATCACAGGAGACTGTTCCAATTCATTATCACAGGAGACTGTTCCAATTCATTATCTCCTCAGTACAATTTTTACAATTGTACAGTGCACTTTGAAAGTCAGAAAAATTATGATAATTGCACTGACCTTGAAGAACCGTCTAACAAGAGAGCTAGGGTACAAAACGATGACACAACACCACTGTTATAAACTGAGAATCTTGTTTAAAGTGTATTATATCAATCTTAGACTGTAGTCTGAAGTATCATTATCATAATGATACCACAGTCTAAGATTGATATAATACAATCTGACACAGCAAAATGGAGTTGCCGAGAGATTGAACAGAACCTTATTAGAAAAGGTTAGGCCAATGTTGATAGATCAAAAGGTACCACATGCATTTTGGGCTGAAGCTCTTGCTACATCTGTATACTTGAAGAATAGAAGTCCAACAAGTTTTTTGGATGGGCAGACACCATTTGAAGCTTGGAAAGGAAAAAAGCCTATTATATCAATCTTAGACTGAAGTATCATTATGTCAGATTGTATTATATCAATCTTAGACTGAAGTATCATTATGTCAGATTGTATTATTCAAAATTTATTAAAAATAAACTATCTTTGGTTAAAGTATTGACATATGATAGCACAGAAAACTGTGGTATTCGGAATTAATAGCATGAGTGTAGCAAAAAAATTTCACTCGGCTTCGCCTCGTGAAATTTCTCACCATACAACTTCTATTAATTCCGAATGCCACAGTTTTCCGTGCTATTATATCTCCATATCAGTGCACGTGCATATCGTATATTGTACTGGGCAAAACCTCCACATAGCTGGTACTAACACTGAAAGCCTTCTTAGTTTGACGGCAAGTGTAGCACCGTGAACAGGATGATTTAGCTCCCATTGTTTTCTAAACCATATATTTTTTTTTTATTGTGTAGTACTGAATCGGCCTATGGAGTGCCTTTATGTAGAAAATGTATTGAATTGGAAAGTATCGTACGCCCGCAATATTCCACAGTAAAGGGGAAGTCCAGAGTTATTGCATTGGTTATTGCGCCCCCCTAAGTTTTATTTTACGCTTATTGCGTCCCTTTAGGGTCTGCTAATTCTATAATACTATTCTGTGCCAATTACATTAATTTGGTTAATTAAAATACCTTCATATGAATGCAGAAACTTTTATCTAAACATAGAGACACTAGTCTATAGGTAGTTCCTAATGCAACAAAATATTTAATCCTGGTTCTTTATGCCTGTCCTTGCACTTGAGTAACTAAATTGCTCGTATTGCAGTTTATATGAATAGTGCTGTCAGTTATAGTTGTTCCCTAAAAAAAGGGAGTGGCGTAGAGGAATTAGAAAATTGGGTAGGGGATAGAATCCAGTTGGTCTTGTTGAGAAGGCACTACTTTCGGCTTCACTTTCTGATTATAATAACTTAAAATATGAGACATTTCTGGTTGCTGGTGTAAAGATGCTTGGTTATAGGAGTTTAAACTCTGTATATTTTTATGGCCAGAAAGCTGCATTATTTTCTTATCTGGAATGTTAGAGCTGTTATCGTTGTCTTTCCAACAGAATGATTGGTTTTCTTCCCTTTCAGAGCTCCTTCTGAAGCAATCCTTTTCATGAGTTGTCTGATTCTGTCTCTTCCCATCCTATACCATTTTGATCCAGGACTGGGCGTGTAATTCACAGCCAAATAAAATGGAGAGTGAAGCTGGCACATCTCTGCTGATTGTTGTTTTACATAGGCTTCAAATAATTGCACTGGACAGTGTTCTGGTTTTGTGGAGTACTGATAATTTTAGGCTTAAATGGACGAGTGTGGGAACCTTCACCAGTTCGAGTCTTTGTATCCCGTTCGGTAAACTCGACATACTTCATACCATCTGAGAAACACTTGATGTCTAAGTCACTATACTTCATACCGTCTGAGAAACACTTGATGTCTAAGTCACTATACTTCATACCGTCTGAGAAACACTTGATGTCTAATTCACCATACTTCATACCGTCTGAGAAACACTTGATGTCTAAGTCACCATACTTCATACTATCTGAGAAACACTTGATGTCTAAGTCACTATACTTCATACCATCTGAGAAACACTTGATGTCTAAGTCACTATACTTCATACCATCTGAGAAACACTTGATGTCTAAGTCACATACTTCATACCATCTGAGAAACACTTGATGTCTAAGTCACTATACTTCATACCATCTGAGAAACACTTGATGTCTAAGTCACTATACTTCATACCATCTGAGAAACACTTGATGTCTAATTCACCATACTTCATACGTCTGAGAAACACTTGATGTCTAAGTCACATACTTCATACTATCTGAGAAACACTTGATGTCTAAGTCACTATACTTCATACCATCTGAGAAACACTTGATGTCTAAGTCACTATACATACTCATACCATCTGAGAAACACTTGATGTCTAAGTCACCATACTTCATACCATCTGAGAAACACTTGATGTCTAAGTCACTATACTTCATACCATCTGAGAAACACTTGATGTCTAAGTCACTATACTTCATACCGTCTGAGAAACACTTGATGTCTAATTCACCATACTTCATACCGTCTGAGAAACACTTGATGTCTAAGTCACCATACTTCATACTATCTGAGAAACACTTGATGTCTAATTCACCATACTTCATACCGTCTGAGAAACACTTGATGTCTAAGTCACCATACTTCATACCGTCTGAGAAACACTTGATGTCTAAGTCACTATACTTCATACCATCTGAGAAACACTTGATGTCTAAGTCACCATACTTCATACTATCTGAGAAACACTTGATGTCTAAGTCACTATACTTCATACCATCTGAGAAACACTTGATGTCTAAGTCACTATACTTCATACCATCTGAGAAACACTTGATGTCTAAGTCACTATACTTCATACCATCTGAGAAACACTTGATGACTAAGTCACTATACTTCATACCATCTGAGAAACACTTGATGTCTAATTCACCATACTTCATACTATCTGAGAAACATTGATGTCTAAGTCACTATACTTAATACCATCTGAGAAACACTTGATGTCTAATTCACCATACTTCATACTATCTGAGAAACACTTGATTTCTAAGTCACCATAACTCAATGATCATCACATCCTCTCATTCCCATGTGCAGGCACAGGAGGAACCACACGGTATCTTGTAAGACTTCAGGGCTGCTGCTTGCTAAAGCTCCTGAAATCTAAAGCTGCTCAGTTTCAGTGTTTTCTAATGGTTGTGATGTTTTAGACTTATTTCCCTTTCCTTCTTTCTTCAGCATCTTCTTACTAGCTGTGAGTAGCTGTTGAGATGAGCTAAACTCAGAATCTCTTATGATGCTATATGGTTTGAGACTAAACTTCTTTGGATGGAAGTACAAACTACCACTTGCACTCCGCACCTTACAATAGAAATGACCGAAGTCTGTTTAATTCTTTGGTGGAATATGCTCAATTTTTCACTTTTCATTTATCTATTATTATTTGTACCAACAATACCACATTTTCAAGTCAGATAACGTTTTCTTTTGAGTGTTACAGGTTTTTTGCTTTTCTAAAAACTTCTGGACTAACTGATTGTTCACTGTCAGTGCTAGATGGCGGTCCTTCTTGTCTTTCACATTCCCTTTCTACTCTGCCTTGAATATTAGAGAAAAGATTATCAATGAATTTGTCAGAAAAAACAAATCAAATGACTCCTTGGCAGCATCCATTGCATTATCCACTCGGTTTCATTCGCGCATGACCAGTACACAATAAATTGATTAATCATTGGATACCGCAGGAATACCACTTGTCTGTCGGTGTAAATGCTAGACGACAGGCTCATGATATTCTGTAGTATTCAATGATTAATCTATATGTAACGCTTCATCCCATTCCTTGTATTCTCCAAAGTTTTTTTCTTTAACACTGGCTTTCTTCACCCCCATGCCATAGTTTTAACACTGGCTTTCTTCACCCCCATCCATAGTTCTAACACTGGCTTTCTTCACCCCCATGCCATAGTTTTAACACTGGCTTTCTTCACCCCATGCCATACAGTAGTTTTAACACTGGCTTTCTTCACCCCATGCCATAGTTTTTTTTTTAATGTTCCAGCCTACTCCTAATTATTTGTCACCAACAGTAGACTTCTCAATTCCATACCTGCTAGTAAGGGTGCTATAAGAAGCTCCTCAGGAGCGAATGAAGTGAGTGAGACACTATACTGCGGTAAACAATTGAGAATCAGGGATATTTGTTTGTTTATGTATAAGTGTGGATGTACGTATGTTATTTTGTACTTTGACCCATGCGTGTTTTTGTGTTAACTCGGTGGCCAACCCCGTCCTAAATTTCACTGAACATTATCCTCTGGTTTATTGATTTGTACCCGTATCATCCAAGGAAATTGAATTGTTTACTGCTTGGTATTCTCTTTTGCGGGTACAGTTGAAACTTACAAACTTACTGGAGTTCATTTTCTATTCGAATGAGTGGTGAAGGTAAGCTAATGCACTCTATGTCATAGTTATATGCCCTACGCAACACTGTTGTTGTTAACCGATTAATCGCGGAAGACGCAATACGCGTCAATTGAGAAAAATTGATAACCACGGAGGACGCGAAAACGCGTCTTCGTGTCCACTTCGCCCTACAGCTTTGTGGAGTCAAGGAAGCCACCAATCACAATTGCAGACGATTCATTGTTGTAAGCATATTTTAAGCTTATAAAATACATAGACTGCCATAAGAAAATGTTGAGTAAATTTTGTCACAACAATAAGACTTCTTTCTGATAAAGTATAAATTTATTTCATATTATAATTGGCGAGCGAGCGTAGCGAGCGAGACACTTACAGGGGTAACACAATTGAAAATCGGGGATGTTTGTTTATCAGTATGTATGGACGTACGTATGTCATTTTGTACTTTGACCCTCGCGTATTTTTGTGTTCGCTCCGCGTTCAACCCCGTCCCAAACTTCACTAAACAGTATCCTCTGGTTTAGCGACCATTACCCGTATCACCTTAGAAATTGAATTGTGTGTACCGCTTTGAATTATTTTGCGTGTGCAGTTAAAACTCTAAAACGTATGGGAGTTCCATTTCTATTCAAGTTAGTCGCTATTTGTCACAGTTATAAACCCTACTCTACAGCATTTACTGGAAAATTCATTGTCCACCAGACGAACCACGAAGGTAAGTCTTGCGTAGGTATGTTCAGTTGTGTGAAAGTATTGTGCGTTACAACTACTACTATTAAGAATATCACAAAGAAAATTTTAAATAACGTGACTTGATTTTGTTGCTTCTCTTTCAATTCAAACAGTTGTGGGGGAGTGGTTACTATGTCATTGAAACCCCTTTACCGTATATGCTTAATTATTTAACAACTCGACTTTATTTTAGTAGTTTGATAACAATAGTGTAGTTTAAGGCTCGCTCGCCATTTGTGCTCAAGCACACCACTAGTAAAGGTACACAGAATAATTTTTTACAAACCAATATTACTTTAGCTATAACTGCTCATGATATGACAAGTAGAAAGCTATCTTGGCAAGTGGAACACTGGCACTTCAGCATCCTAGTGATGAAGACAATATTCTTGACCTGGCACAGCATGGCAGTGACAAGGATGGCAGTGACCAGGATGGCAGTAACTCTGGTGGTAGTGACGAGGAGTTTGGTGACAGCAAGAATGACTTCAGTGCAGTGACTGTAGTAGTTACTAGATAGTCAAGGACTCTGACGAGAGAATGGAATTGATGATTCTGAAAGGTAGCAATTTCTACAGGAATTTTAACCGCATTCTTTATAGCAATAAGTAAAAATAAATATTGTTATGTAATAAAGCTGGGCGGTATACCGGTATGTAGTCATAACCGGCTACGTCAAAAAATACCGTTCAATAAATAATTTGCGCAAAATACCGCACATGCGCAAATAAATTGCGCACGTGGCATACAGTAAAAATAAATAAATAAATATTAAAAAAAGGCAGATTTGGTTTGCAAGCCGGGTGCGAAGAGTATTGTGTGGCACTATTTCGGCCTCAAGAAAGACAATGACGGAAGCGTTGTGGACAACGGTAATTGCGTTTGTCTATCCTGTCGAAAAACAGTTACTGCTAAGCACGGCAATACTTCAAACTTACTCGCTCATCTACGGGTTCACCATTCCAAGCTACATTGCGAGGTAACAGCTCTGATGAAGAGCGGAAAGACCGCAAAAGGCTCTAGGACTAGTCCCTTGCCACAGCAGCCAACACTTCCAGCGGTTAGAGACTATCCAGCAGCCAACACTTCCAGCGGTCATAGAGACTATCCAGCAGCCAACACTTCCAGCGGTCATAGAGACTATCCAGCAGCCAACACTTCCAGCGGTTAGAGACTATCCAGCAGCCAACACTACCAGCGGTCATAGAGACTATCCAGCCATAAGAAAAAAAAAGGGAAGCGGTGGAAAGAACTTACAGACTCTGTTACATATTATTTAGCTAAAAATGGCCTGCCTATTTATACGGTGGAGAAGCCTTGTTTCCATTGTTTGCTCAAGTCATTGGATTCTAGGTACAATGTACCAAGTCGGAAGTACTTCTCAGAAGTTGCCTTTCCAACCCTGTACTCTGCAGAAAAAAGGAAGTTATTTGATGAACTTTCTTGCTTAACAGCTTTCTCTGCAACAACTGACCTATGGTCAAGCGTAGGTTTAAAGCCCTATATAAGTTTTACGATTCACTAAATAGATGTTCATTGGAATCTCCAGAGTAAGTGTTTACAAACCCATTATTTACCTGAGGATCACCGAAATTCTCACAGAATCTCTCACCACCACTATGGATCTATGACAGGTTTAGATAAGTGAGTCTACGGTCTACATATATAACTAGTAATTTCATGCAAATTGTGTGTGTGTGTTCGTGTGTGTTCAGGATTGCCCAACAGGTGGGGGTCCATGTCCAGGATGGTTGCACGTGTTCTGGAGCAGGAGAAAACCATCCGAGTTGTTCTAGGAGCTGACAGGAAAACCAGTCATTTAATTCCTACGTGGCAAGACATCGATGTCCTGCAATCAATTGACAGAGCACTATCTCCACTGTTGTCCTTGACAGACATTCTCTCAGGAGAGTCGTACGTCACCGTCTCTGCTGTTCTTCCCATGATTCAACTCATTGAAAGCCACATTTTGAAGGAGGATCAAGATGATACTCAACTGACCAAAGGCATTAAGAGGAGCATTATTGCTGATCTAGTTAGCCGATATCCCAGTAATGGCGAAATGTTCGAGATGTTACAGCTGGCCACATTTCTTGATCCTCGCTTTAAGTGCAAGCCATTCTCTGAGTCTATTATTGCTTCTGTCAAGGAAGCCATAATTCAAGCAAGCATTTCAACCAATGTAGCAAGTTCTGTTACTCAGAGTTCTTCCGTGAGCACTTCAGTTATTGTGTCTAGTTCAGTTGCTTAAGGGCCATGTGATCAGAGCCAGCCTGGACCGTCCGGTATAGAGTAATTATTCTATTCGAGCCTCCACCTGCAAAAAGAAAAAAGAAATTGGGTACAATTTTTAAGGAGCAGGAGGAGGCTGACCATGAACCTAGTTTAGCGAGTCTTTCTCCAGAACACAAATGCAAAAATGAAATTGAGAAATACCTTGGTATTCCAAAACTAGACTTCGAAGATGACCCTTATTGTGGTGGAATGGTTCTTTTCAAAGCTTTCCTATTCTTTCTGCTCTGGCTCGTAAATATTTATGCATTTGTGCCACTAGTTCACCTTCTGAATGTGTCTTCAGTTGTTCTGGAAAAATCGTCTCTCCCTTAAGAACAAGTTTGAAGCCAGACAAAGTAGATATGTTAACCTTTTTAAGCAGGAACTTGAAGTGAAACTTATTTTTTATATTGTTTGTACTACCATGTCTTCCTTCAATTATACTTACTGGTTTTGACCTGAAATAGTAGGTATCTAGTAATATTGCAATATTTTGTCCAAAAATATAGTGGTATTAAATTGCTCAATACCGCCCAGCCTTATTATATAACAGGTAAGGCTGGTGGGAGCCCTCTGACATATACTTCTATTATGCTATGACCAGTTGCACTTGATAGTAAGATCACCAACTATTCTGTCAACAATACAGCCTACCAGCACATCAAAAGCAAAGACACCTTGGAGTACCAAACTGAATACACTCAAATGTTCTATCATTTATTTGTGATGTATGTACCTGTTTTCATACACAAAAGCCAATAAAAAGCTTCTCTGTTCACAAAATGTATAACAGATTGCTCAGTTCAAATAAACCACACCCTAAATAAATATCAACAAATTCTTCCTGAATGTAAGACAGATGTGTGCAAAAACACTTTCTCTTACCTCTATGATCGGCAAACTGCTTCAGCCATAAAACCATATTTCCAACCTTACTAGTGTGCTGACTAAGAGTCGCAGTGTGATGCCATAAAAGTTTTTTACCAAACGGTGCGAGTACTTTGTTATTTTTAAGTCAGGAACAGCTCGTTAGTGTCGAATTTATGCTTTCCCAATAGCCTAGAGCATACTCTATCGTTCGATAATACTGTCCCCGAGGCAATCTTCAACCGTTCGTCTTCTTTCTCTTGTTTAGTGTCACCCGTGACCGCATTACGTAAGGTGCAATTAAAGTTTTTATTCGTGTGTAATCGGTTTATTGAAAATTCATTGTCCAATAGTCTAACCACGAAGGTAAGTCTTGTGTTGGTATGTCCAGCGAACAAGTGTGTGTGAAAGTGTTGTGTGTTCAGCTACTGCTTAGCTAAAGAATAGCACTAAGTAAGCGTCTAACTACCAAATAAGTTTATTAGCTGCCTTTACACACTTTGTGGCTACTGAAGCAGTAAGCATGTCTTAATCTAAAGTTATGTTCAAACCTGTGCAGTAATTTCTTAAAGATGCCTGTTGTTTTGTATTGAAATCAAACAGTTGCGGCAAGTGGTTACAATGGCATTGAAACCCCTTTACCTTATATATGTAATTTAAAACTCGACTGTTTTTAGTAGCTGGAGCGTTAGAAGTTAAATTAAAGTACTGTGGTTTTATGTAACCTAACTTGGGAATCTCGCTCGCCATTATTATTCAAACACACCACTAATATAATTTTTTTTTAAACAAATTATTTATTTGACATGAACCTACTAATTATTTATAAGATCATGTGCTCTGTAATATAATGAAATGAAATGACTTGTACTGAATTGTTTGGAGTTATTCATTTTAATTTATTGGATACTCAAAACACAGACTAAAAATCTTTTGGTTCACTAGGAGAAAACTTCTGTTGTCTTTTCTATTAATCAAACTCATTACTTGAATAATTGAATGGGTGTGGTTATAATGGTCATATCAATTCAATTTGGCTTCCTACTCCTCTCTTGCACTTGTGCCGGTGAATTCTGGAGATACTAGTTAGCTATGAGATCATATATACATATATAACCTTGTTCTTATTACTGCTGAGTTGTTTGTTTACTATTGCTGCTTGTAATAACTGCTGTGTTGTTTGTTCTAATTACTGCGGTTTTGTTTTAATTTCTGCTGCATTTGTTGTAATTATTGCTGTATTATTTGTTCTAATTATTGCTACATTTGTTATAATTACTGCAGCAGTTTTAATTATTGTGCATTTGTTCTAATTACTGCTGCATTGTTCTAATTACTGCTGCATTGGTATAATTACTGCTGCATTGTTAAAATTACTGCAGCATTGTTGTAATTACTGCTGCATTGTTGTAATTACCGCTGCATTGTTTGTAATTACTGCTACATTTATTCTAATTACTGCTGCATTTGTTCTAATTACTGCTGTATTGTTATAATTACTGCTGCATTTGTTCTAATTGCTGCTGTATTGTTATAATTACTGCTGCATTTGTTCTAATTACTGCTGCATTTGTTCTAATTACTGCTGTATTGTTATAATTACTGCTGCAATTGTTCTAATTACTGCTGTATTGTTCTAATTACTGCTGTATTGTTGTAATTACTGCTGCATTTGTTCTAATTACTGCTGCATTGGTTACTGCTGTATTGTTATAATTACTGCTGTATTGTTTGTTAGAGGTCGTCTGTTTCATGGAAGTCATTTTACCTTCCAGAGTGCCTCCAATGCCATGGCTATCACCATGGTAACTGCTGGAGTAGAGGGAGCTATGGCCAGTGAGAGTTATCCTGTGGTGTATCATGGGGTATGGCTACAAATCTATCTTTCCACAGAAGTCTGTTCCAATTTTCTACAGAAACTAAATTCATTTCTTCAGTTATCATCAAGTAATGTGGCCAGTGAAAATTCTGATAGCTGTGAGGTAGAAACAGGTTGGTTGGCTGGTAGTATTGAACAGTGCTTGCATCAACCTCAACTACCAGCTGTTCTCACCATACCAGAAGTGGGAGTGGTCATCAATGTGATTGCCACACCCATTGCAAGTAACCTTGCATCATCAATGCATTAACTACATTCATTTCAACCCAATAGCCATGGCTACCACAGTCCCACAGGTTAACTTTCTTCAATATCATTTGTTTTTATAGCATCAATTTGCGATTATTTTTAATTATTTGACATCAAAATGCATAACTTTTTATGAAGCAGTGGAACCTCTGATAGTTAACTCTCTAACAAGCAAATTACCTCTATTTGTATTTCAGCACCAGAAAGACGGGAGAATATTGAATGTAACACTGTTGTAAGCTTTACGGAAATGGACATTTATTAAGATACAGCAAACTCATTAGTATGGACATCGTGCAGTTCTTTGATAACTTTTGAATAATCATAAAAAATATCTTAAAAGGACATGCAATTCATAGTACAGTGAAAGAATATTTAATTAAGCTATAGCTCCATATTCAGCAATTTTATTAGCTGCCATTTAGCATCTCAGTTTATACTAGGTAATTATTCAAGCTTAGTAATTGCAACCATTATACAGCAAAAAAAACACATTCATAATATACTTCATGGCAATAAATTCTATAAGTTCTGATAACCTTAACTAGTTTAGTTTGCGTATCTACTGTAAATTGAAGAAACATGTACATACCTTTAGGACTAAAGTTATCTTGAAGCTCCAATCCATAACTACTAAGGAGTTCTATATTCTACATGCTAAGCCTTCATTTCAGCCTGTAGCTACTAATAAAATCCATGAACTATTTAAGTATTAGTGGCATCTGCATACCTTAAAGCAATTTCAGCACTAACTTCAATACAAAGTACAGAGTACAACTTCCCTACATTAATTTCATGAGCATTACTGTCACCATGTCTTGTTTAGCACATAAAAATATGGCATCAGATACATGAAAAGTAATTTTAACCATCACTCAGTTGATGATCCAGACGGCAATCAACAGTGTGCTGGATTATAACATATAGATTTTAAACATCCAGCTTGTGTAACAGCTGATGAAATTGAGTAATGGCCACTTCTATCCCCTACTATAAGCCTGTTTGTGGGGTGTAAGTCCACACGCAGCAAATATTATTTCCTTCTGAAGGACCACTCTGCTAGTCAGAGGACACACACACAGACTAGCCTTGTTTTAGGTGTGTGTGACTTTATTAGTTTCCTGTGTGAGTAGATCCTCAACTGCTCTTCAACTAAAATGCAGGAGGGTGACACACTAGCTACCGCTACTAGCACTCTCAACACACAGGATTCACAAAGATTCAGTCTACAGAAAACTCATTCATTCAAATTCAGTACATGTGACAGAATGATTCTAAAAAACGCACGCTGGTGTGAGTTAAATAGAAGAAAAAAATGTAATGTTAATGAATTCAAAGATAATAATTAGTTAGGTGTTTGGGAGACCCAAACATACTGGGGGGCCAGGCAGGAAATGCAAAACTTGTGAATTATCCTTATTTCTCAATTTCATGTTCCAAATGCAGTGGAATCAATCTGTTCACAGCTCTTTTGTATACATTTCCATTGCTGATTACTTCCACAGCCCTAACCATTCCATCCTTTCCAGGAAAGACTTTCACAATCCTTGCCAATGGCCATCTGTTGTTTTTCATCAATGTCTCATCCTTCACATAGACTATCTCATTGATTTGTGGATTTTTCTTTTCTATTTTCCACTTGCATCTTGATTGAAGTGACTGCAGGTAACCAGCCTTCCAGGCAGTCTCGTATTCTTGACACAGTTTTTGTACCAGCTGCCATCTCCTTAATGATGACATTTTGGCTGTTGTTGTTGCTGGAGTTGGTGGTGATTTGATGGGCCTGTGTATCAAGAAGTGAGCTGGTGTGATGACCAAGCCATCCTCTGATTCCACACTGTCAGTTGCCACAAGTGGCCTGCTATTCATGATTGCTTCTACTTCTGTGATTACATTGATCATCTCATCCAGCTTCAATGGGTGTGGTGCCACTATCTTTTTTATCAGCTTCTTCATTACCTTGACACCAGCCTCCCAGAGCCCACCAAAGTGTGGTGCCCTGGGTGGTGAAAAACGCCATTTGATGTGTTGTGTGTCTTGTGACATTGTCAACTGCTGCTGTGATTTGGTCATCACCTGCTGCAACTGCTTTATCTCATTTGATGCACCTACAAAGTTGCTGCCATTATCACTGTAGATGTCACTTGGGCAGCCCCTTCTATTAGCAAATCTTTTAAGGGCAGCAATGAAGTCATCTGTACTCAATGATTTGCATATCTCCAAATGCATGGCTCTGGTTGTCATACATACAAATAGACACAGGTAACACTTGAAGTATACTGGCTTCCTTGTGGCTCCCTCTCTTAATGTAATGGGGCCAGCAAAATCAATTCCTGTCACCATGAATGGTGGCTGCAATGTTGTTCTCACAGGGGGCAGCATTCCCATTTGTTGTGCCAATGGATTTGAATTCACTTGCTGGCACTTCGCACAATTTCAGGCAATCCACTTTAGCTGATTCTTGATGCCAATGATAAAGTACTCATTTCCAATGATACTAATTAGTGTGGTAACACTTGCATGCTTGTAGTTGTTGTGACATGTCGCCAACATCAATTTGGTCAACCTGTGCTTTGCTGCTAGTGGAATCAGCTGTCTCTCTCCCACTCTTCCATGGCCAACAATAATTTGTTTGTCAGTATCCATGCTGACACACAGCCCCCCTAAGGGTGAGCCCTTTGCCAACTTAGCTTTCTTAGACAATGAAAGCCATTCAGCAGGAACGCTTTGCTTTTGTTGCACTCTAATTAGAGCATACTTCGCACACTGCAAATCATCAAAACGCAAGTGTGTGGGATTATGTGGGACAGTGGATGGGGCTTGCTTCCTGTGTTTGTAGGCATTGACAAATCTTAGCAGCCAGGCTGCAATTCTGGTCAACTTTGCATAGGAAGAATACAGCTCCCATAGCTTGCAACTCTCAGTAGTTGCCATGGTAACCAACACTGTTGATTCTTTTTTAATACTTGGTAAATGGTCATCAGGGATAGACACAATAACATCAGGCCACACCTCTTTTTCACGCAGCCATTCAGGGCCATGCCACCACAACCTTGATTGTATGAGATCATTTGCTGACACACCCCTACTGGGAAGATCAGCAGGATTGTCATCACTTTTCACATGCTTCCATTTCACCTGCGGCAACAATTGATCGATTAATGCAACTCTATTGGCAATGAATACTTTGAGTTTGCTGAGTGGCTTCTGCAACCATGCTAGCACAATCATACTGTCTGACCAACAAAAACAATTTGTCAATGGGATGTGAAGCACTTCAGCAGTGTGTGCAAGAAATTGAGCTACTAGTTTGGCACCTTCTAATTCTAATTCAGGCAGTGTTCTAGCTTTTAGAGGACACACCCTGGCTTTGGAACACAGCAGGTCACATGACACAGTGGTGTCGTCGCTGACTTGTATCCTGACATATACTGCTGCTGCAAATGCTTTACAGCTGCTGTCAGCAAAGCCATGCAATGTAACCTTACCCACATCACTGACTGCTCCAGTGTATCTGTGAATGGGATGACACCTTACCACATTAATGTCACACAACCATTTTTTCCATTCACACAATACTTGATCAGGCACATCATCCCAGCCAACCTGCTTCTCCCACAGAGACTGCAAAATTATTTTTCCAGTGATTACGAAAGGTGCAACCAGCCCCAAAACATCATATACCCCAGCAACTACTCTAGCCACCACCCTCTTTGTCACCTCACCATGTTGTGACAAAGTGGGAGTGGTCACAAATAAGCAATCCATGCTGGCATCCCAATGTATTCCAAGGGTTTTCAGGGCATCATGTCTCACCAACAACTTTCTGTCTTCTTTCTCAACCAATTCCTGTGGTATTGAAGCATTTCTATCAGTCGTGTTCAATTGAGATTTCAGATATATATATTTAGATCCCGTTGCTATATTATTACTAGGTGTACTAACTTGGTAAGTGTGCACTATTTTTTGCCTTTAGGTATATGAACTGTGCATACTAACCACCCTTGGGGTATTGCTATTTTTGAGTTTTAGTTTAATAGAATAGGCCAAAGCGGAGCCGGTTATGTGAGGCCGGATATTATATGTGAGGGTCTACTACCCTCTCTCATATCCGACCTATATGGGACCAGCCCTAGTTCTGATAACTCTCCTGCTGAGCTCATACCACAGGAATTTACCATAGCTAGCTGCTTAACTGCTTACCAAGAGCAGCCCACGGTAGAGTTAGATTTGGAGATAACAGCTGGCAGCTACAATGCTAAAGTAAACTTGCCGGTGTGCTTCAATTGAATTTTAATTTTGGGACACCGCGCGCCATTTCTGCGAAAATGCTGATAAACAAAGTTGCTAGTGGAAACTGGGCATGGGTAACCGGGATCTAAAATAGTTAGAGCATGCGCTTAGGTACTAGTGAATTTAGTGCACAAAGCCCTCGGCCTACGGCCCTTGGGCTTCAGTGCACTAAATCCACCAGTACCTAAGTGCTTATGCTCTAACTATTACATATGTATGTATGTATACGTACGTCAAAATATTTCGCCCGCGCTTCTAATTACGTAAGTTAGGTAAAGCGTTCACAGTTCCAGTATTTTTCAATTAACGAGCGTGGAGAATCCTGCTGCACTGCCTTACGCAACTCTGTTTCAACCAAAACGTTTATAGCTACTCTTTTCTTGAAACAATTGTGAAGTCTTTGTCAAGCTGCGCTTCTTTGCCACTGCTTTCTAAGTTTATTCAGGTAATTCTGTTATTGTTAACTCTTCATGCCTAATCAGTTAGATGTAATTTCTGTCCTATTTTTCTTTAAAAAGAGTCTGCTCGCTCGCCATGCATTTGCGCTATTCGAGCACACCACTAGTATTACTAAACTTTAACCTTTTAAAGTTTTTTTTACTCCATTGATTACTTTTAAAAACATTGAAAAACAGACACAAAAGAGGACAAGGCCCCCGGCCGGCAGCGCCATCGCTCCCCTCTTCCACGCCCTCCTCACTCACCAGCGCCTCTTCCACCACGCCTTCGGCCGGACTCCCCCTTCATCACCGCACCACCACAGCCTCTTTCTTCACCACGCCCGCGGGCGGCAGCGCGATCTCCACACTCCCCTCTTCCTTCTTCATCTCTTCACTCACCACTCCCCTCTTCCTTCATCTCTACACTCCCCTCTTCCTTCATCTCCACACTCCCCTCTTCCATCATCTCCTCACTCACCACTCCCCTCTTCCTTCATCTCCACACTCCCCTCTTCCTTCATCTCCTCACTCAACACCAGCCATGGAGACTAAGGAAGTGTGTGTGGGGTGGAGGGAGGGAGGACAATGGTGCAGTACCAGATTCTCATGATAGCATTGACTGAGAGCCTGACTATGCCAGGTTGCTGACAGTGCTGCCTACAGTTTGTCCTCGCTCACACATCTAAATACAACTGAACTTCCATGCTTGTTCCATAGTTAATATTCAAACTATTATTTAATGTGCCCCAATCTGTAAAATACCCTTCAATATTTAAAAAAAAATTTATCATTGATTTAAAAAAATCTCAAAAAATGTACTTAGTTATATCAAATATGTAGATCAGTTTAAGGGTGCAGTACCACCGGAACCTGCGGTAATTAAGCGATTCAGTAGAATACCACAAAACCCGCCCGTAACTCGATCCAATTTACTCTCCGCGAACTGACTATTGTACGCGACTCGCGCACAATTTGAACACGTACCAATTAACTGTACCAAACAATTTACCACAAAGAGCTTTCACCTCAAAGGACTACCAGTACTGTAGGGCAGAAGCAGCAGTGTAGATAATTAATATTTGTTCACTTTCTAAAAAATATTACTAAACAATATTATAAAATCATAACTCCATAGTAGCAGGGCCATAATCAAATACAATATGAAATGAACAAAATAAAAGGTTCTGAAGTATGCAATACTGTCAAGGAGATCCAAGGAGCTGTGCCTTCTCATTGACCTCTCTACTGGAGTGCCATGTCCTCTCTTCTAAATAACCAGGATGTAGTATTCTTCTCTTCAGGAGGCATGACTTCTTAGGAGAGCCGAAGGTCTACTATTCTCTCCTCTGGAAAACAAGGAAGCCATGTCTTCTGCTCTTTTGTTGTGAACCTGCCAGTTGTACCCTAGAACCAAGGAGTTGTGCCTTCTCATAATGGGAGCTCATCTATTTCTATGAAGAGCATGCCAGCACCGTTCTCTCCTGTTGAGGTAGATTAGACAAAGTACTATGATCTAAAATTTGATTCAGGTCTTATTTTAAATAAATCAATAAAATAATAATTGATAATAAACAGCCTAATTGATAAATTTATATTATTGTAGAAAGAAAATAACATTAGTAAATAAAAGTAATAATTCACATTTTCTTTTAATGGTGTGCAAATATCATAGCTATATATATTTATTATTCATCCGTCACAACAGTAACAGGGATAGAAAAAAAATAGCACCAAAAGTTCCTGAGAAGTTGAAGTTAACACACTGAAACTGCTTCTAACTTCTACCCGCTACACCAACCTTCTATCAAGCTCTCCAAAGACACCAAAGCAGATTCTTCCTTCCAAGTCGCAGCTGTGAGCCGTGATATATCTATTCTAAACGAGTGACTCCAGGCGCCATTAATACGCCGCCGCTTCTTCATCATCTAGGACCCTTCAGTACATTCCAGAAGTCTTGTACTCTTCCCCGCGGGCCTCACTCGCACAGTAACTCTTCTTTTGTGTTTGCATATCAGTTCTAATTAGAGCCGCCACCACCCGGAATTTTGCCCACAATAAATTGCGCGCTCAGAGTTGGGGGGCGGAGTTGAAGAATCAAATGAAAACGAATCAATAGTTAGCTTTCGTACCTAAAAATCGATATTCAGAAGTACTGGATGGCCAGAATGAACTCATATTTTGTACACAGGGTACAAGCCACATTTTAAAAAAACATTAAAACGAGTTTTTTCTTTTAAATAGGATACAAAAAAAATAATATAAAAATATTTAAAAAAATTGAAAACAAATACTAATATCAAAAATACGGCGTTGTAATGTTGTGGGGAAACTCCTAGGCTACCGCTGGAAAAAAAAATCGACTTCGTAACTGCAACGGTCGCCCCTTTATTTCGCTGAATAGCCGTAAGGTTTGTACCGTTGTTTCTCCGTTCCTGGTCGGTCTTTTTTCTTGAAACTTGGTTTGTAAGAGCTGTCTGTTGGTGTCTGTTTCAACTGCAACAACAAAGTAAGCATACATTGAACAGACAACGAGAAATAAATACATAGCATAACTCCTCCGTCTGCGGTTTAGCGCTGCGGTTTCAAGTGGTACTGCACCCTTAAACATGAACAAAAGAAAAACGAAGGACAAAAAAAAAGATTAATAAAAAAATCACAAAAATCAACCAATAAATCATTAGTCTAAATTCTATAATGGCGAGGTCATTGTGGGGCGGGGTTTACCGTAGGTGGTTTAATCCCTTCCAGTCACTTTATAGTAGATACACTGCCACCAGGGAACTGTCAGGTAGCTTATTAAGGCGACCCTCTCTAGTCAATAGCTAACCATAGCTACTCTCGAAGCCGTCGTTGTGATTAAGAGGTTTTAATCAATAAACAACAGGTACGAGATACAGACATTGAGAAAAGACAGAACCAAACCCGAATGACGCAGTGCGGCCTTTTATACTGGCCGTGCCACGTGCTTCTAGAACATTCTAGATCTAGTAAACTTTGCTAAACTCTAATACATGCACACATACTCTATTACACACACAGGTTCTTAGGCAACGCCCACAGTTCTATGGACGGGGGCCCTCTCTCTTCTCTTCACCGGAGAATCGGGTAAGTAGGGGTCTTGGCCCTACATCTCCCCCTTCTTGCTCTGGAGCAGCTTCCAGAATTTCACTTGGGGGGGTGTGGGCCTAGGGCCTGCCAAGGCCCACATGATTCGAGAGAAGGAAGATGAGAACGAGAAAGAGATGCGTGAAGACCGAGAGAGAGAAAAAGATGCGTAAAGAGATGGAGAACGATTGTATTCAAATTATCGTTTATGTGTTGTTATTGTTTACTAAGCGTATCACGTGCATTATCTGTTGAGTTGTAATTCCATATTTGGTGATTTGTGCAATGTGTAAGTATGACTGGGTCACGTGAGACTATTTTCTATATAACTGGTAGTACCACGTGTCCCGTTCAGTCTCGAGTAATAATTAAAGTATTAAGAGTGAAGCTACGGCTGTACCTCTTCTTGAGATTCTGGTGGCAGCGAAACATAACGCTACCCACCAAACGTGTGCGAGTGACCGACAGTTCCAAGGAGCGTAGGGCCCACAGGGGGGGGGGGGGCAAGACGCTCTGTTCATCGTCATCTTCATACAATCGAGAAAAGCCATCGGCATTGCTAATCTTAGATCCAGGGATCCACTAAATTTGGACACGACCAGCTAGGTTTTCCGCAAAGCGAAGTAGTCTTGGATTCAGCATACTTGTAGATTATCCAGTAAGCGCCAGGTTGGGCTTATGGTCCGTTCTTACAATCACATCCTCACCCCACACATATAGGTCAAAGTGAGTGAGGGATGCCACAATCGCGAGCGCTTCACGCTCGCTCGCCGAGTAACGCTTCTCAGCAGCCTGGAGCTGGCGGCTATAGAAAGCCACCGGAACTTCCGCTCCCTCTCGGATTACATAAAGACAGGCGGCCATGCCCATGCTGCTAGCATCTGTATATAGGATGTAACAATCCCCCCTCTTGGGAACACACAAACATACATGGTTACATAAAGACTCACATAAACGACGAAACACCCGGTCCATATCATTGCTCCATATCACTTTGGACGGCGCGTCCTTCGAGGAGGCCGGCGTTAAGCAAGCAGACATGTCTGCGAATTTCTCAATAAACTTCCTATAGTAACCAATAGTACCAAGGAAAGCTCTCAGTCCCTTCTTTGTCACTGGCCTCTTACACTCTCTAATGGCAGCCACTGTCTTCTGGCACTGCCAGTCGGCCACAACCAATGAAATGGCCTAAATATCTCACATGTCTCTTTCCAAAATTGCATTTATGCAACTTAACAGTAAATCCTGCCTTACCAAGACACTGCAATACACACTCTAATGCACTCATATGACTGTCCCAGTCCTTAGTATAGACAAGAACATCATCGATGTAGTTAGCACATACTTCCTCACAATCTCTTAAGGGCATCCTCTACCACTCTCTGGAATATCCCAGGGGCATTCTCAGGAAGTGAAAATGACCCTGTGGGCACCCAAAAGTGGTGAGGTCTCTTGAGTTCTTGGCCATCGGGATCTGGTGGAACCCAGCCATCAGGTCTAGTGTGGACATAACCGAGCTATTCCCCGCCCTGTACAGCACATGCCGACGCAGGGGGGTCATAGCGTTTAGGCTCCGGAAGTCCACACAAACCTGCACTGAGCCATCAGGTTTGGCTACGGGCACAATGGGGCTACACCATTCGCTGTTGTGTGCTCGCTCAATTACCCCATTGGCTAACATGTCATTGATCTGGGCTTCCACACCTCTCATTTTGAAGGGGACCCTACGTATGTGAAGATTCACAGGTGTACTCCCTTCTGCCAGGGCGATCTCACATTGCCCTAGCCTGCTCAACCCGGGTCGCTCTGAAAAGTCTCCTGCCTAGTAAGTTATCCAGCTCGGACTGGATAAAGCCTTCACAACGCTCTTCCGACAGGAGGCTACCTTTCTTGCAGGCAGCTCTCACTCTACCATGGTCCTCAGCGACCATAATACGGAAAATCTCACGATTTCTCTCACGAAGTTTCGTAAGATTGTTGATGTGCACACTTTTTTGCCTTCACCATTAGTGTCAACTCTCTTCACACGATAATTCGCCTGGTTAACACTATATAGGGACCCTCCCAGGAATCTTGGAGAGACCCACACATACCAGGGATTTTCATGAGGACTCTGTTCCCGACTTTGAACACTCGCGTGCTCTGGGTCTTGTTCATTTTCTCTCTGGCTCTATCCTTGCACACCTTATTTTTAAGAACACACTCGTCGTGCAAAAGTTTGAGACAATCAGACAGGGATACTACCCAACTACTCACATCCACACTGCGGTAAGTGTCATCTACCCACATATAGGATATCAGCTCACAAGGTGACATGCCAGTGTCAACATTGGGGACCTGCCTCAAGGCAAATAGTGTCAGGGGCAGGAGCCTTGCCCAATCAACTCCGTTGGTCTTTGACTTTGCCAACATGGGTTTGAGCGACCCATGGAGACGCTCCACCACCCCGTTGCCTTGGGGGTGGTAAGGGGTCGTTACTATCTGGGTGTAACCTAGCAACTCACTCACTCTCTTTAAAACTCTCCCAACAAACACAGAGTCTTCGTCAGTTAGGAGAGCTTCCCACGCTCATCTTTGGGTATGTGAACGTATGCCATACTGTCAAATACTCTCAGGTGGTTCACACATGGACCCATGTCAGGCTTCATGAAGTGTGCTGTTATGCAATGCGGTAGTCTGTTCCTCAAATACGTTGCCGTAGACACTGCTTCAGCCCAGAATTTCTGCGACAACTTGGCATCCAAAAGCATGGTTGTTTCCACCGACGTACGGTTCAGTCTTTCTGCTGCTCCATTTTGTTCCGGCGTCTTCGGAATTGTTAATTCATGCTGCGGAACTTGTTTGCCCAAGTTTTCTTCTGAAATTGTCCCGCTAATTTCTGCCAGTCAACCGGGTCACCAATTAGATAAAGTAGGGAAGGATCGACAGCCAATACAACTGTGGCTAGTGCTCTGTCGCTCTGTGCCGAATACTTAGCACGCTCCTCGGCTCCTGCGGATTCACTCTGTGCTCGTTCTTTGCCCGATACGATTTCCCATAGGCCTTCCCTCATCAGGGCCATCCTACACTCTCCAAGTTGGGTAATTCTTCCCGGTTAGTGGAATAATTGAAACCGCTTTTCCTTCTGCCATCGTGCCGTTTAACCTTTTCGTTCCTGAATTGTTTGGACGCGCTATCATAGGATTATTTGTCCCCAGGACAGGATGTCCCCCGGACATCTAGTCCTAGGACCACAAGTCCCCCCGGACATTTGGTCCTAGAATTACCTGTCCCCTCTTTATGATTGGGGACATCTGGTCCTAGGACTATCTGTCCCCTCCTAGGATTATGTGTCCCCCGTACTAATGTACAAAAATAACAATATTATTTATCCATTTTAATTATATAAAACTCTCAAATTTGTTCTATTTTCTCACTAATGCCATTGATGTAGCTAGGGCAGAACTAGTATTCACTCTGTGTTGGTATTCTTGTACTTGGGTGGATATTCACTGTAACAACGATACTGTGCATAACACACCAAATATGGTGTATACATCATTATAGCAAAATGCATTTTTTCAAAGGTAAGCTATATACTGGTTTTCGCGGAGAAGCTCACATATAGCTTTATAAATATGGTAGCTACTAAGCTACTAGTTTACTCCCGAACAATAATATTTCAATAAATAGCTAGTTACTACATAAATGACAATAATAGTGGTGGTTAAGGATGTCACTTTCAATGTTGCAACATTTCTGATGGTACCACTCTTTACATATGTTACATTGTACTAAAGTTCCAAATTTTGAATATTTATTCCAGGGCAAACGGCATACACAGTATATCCGAATTTCTTTCTCAGACAATAATCTTGACTTTGCTAAACGATGTTTACTCAGACCTGATGGAAATACTGTTAATTTTAAATTCTCAATACACTGGAGAAAATGGCTCCGCATGTCATCCTGATGACAAGTTTGAGTGTGGGGATCAAAGCCCATACACAGGGATGTGGCAAAAGAGATAGCAAATAATCCACACTCGCTACCACCAATCTGTCGCTGTACATTAACATGTCTTACTATAAACGCATTTTTTGAACACTTAAGTATTGCGGCCAGTTGCAGCTGAAGGCAATGTGAATTCATAGTTAGTGTAGGCATACTGTCATAAACATCCACATATCCCTCAGGTGAAAATATGTTGGAAGCACACACCCAGTGATCTTCAACATGAATAATTTGAACAAAATTATTGCACGGTGATGTGAACTTCATTACAGCTTCTAATACTACTGTATCCTGTAATCCATTTTGGGATGGAAATTGTATCTTCAGCAATTTTTGAGCTGCATTAATAAATAGATCATTAAGCCACTGCCCAGAAGTTAGCTCTTGCTTATCTCTTAATGTCAATAATAAGTCCTTCTTCCAAGATTTAGGTGAGGGTGGCAGAGACATTTCATCACTCAGAGTGATTGGGCTTGAAGTCTGCAAAGGAGAAGTACTTTTGTTCTTGTATACAGCAGAGCCTTCTGGAGAGTCATTATCAGTAGCAATGGAAGTCGCCAGAGAAGTACACTTTTTGTTTGGTACAGGTGATATAAGTCTCCAGAGTTGAGGTCTTGCTGGTATTCATATTTATCCATGGATGTGTTTTTAGATAAACTATCCATTGCATGATCTGGCACAGAATCAAGTTCTGTACAACGACATAGCAAAATCAATAAACAAACACAGCTTTAAACATTTCCATAGCACTGAGTTACGACACAAACAATAATTTTTAATTATACTTACACTTACTTGTTTTACTATATACATTTGGTCCTAGGTTTAAGTGTCCCCCCAAGATATTTAATCCTAGGATATATTGTCTCCCTTCAGAAATATGTGTCCCCCCATCATTCCAAGTATCTACAGCCATCTTAGGGTAATGTATGTATTCATGAAGTTATAAAAACATTCAAGACAAGTGAGAGAAATATGGACTGATGCAACTAAACCAAGGGGTAGAGGAATATAACAATGGAAAAAAAATACCTTATGCCTATCAATCTGGTACTTAAATTCAGAATACTTTTGCTGACTATCCACTGAAATTCAGTGTCCCCTGCTGTGTTGACATTAGTTCAACTATTTGATTTCAGTGCTAACATTCAATTACAATTACGATGACACACCAATTGTAATTGACTGCAACCCTGGAGCTTACATTTATAATCCCCCTATTGTGTAATCTTTATCCCTGTATCTGATATAATAGTGTAATAGTTGCCATTTACTTTTATTTAATAGAATAAAATTCAAAGCATAAGTTGGTACATAGGCTTAAGTGTTTTTGGTTAACACTTATCACAGATATACTTCTTTATTGTATAATCAGTCGAATTTATGTTGCAGCAGTGCTCATGATACCACTCCTTACATCTGGAACATTGAATCATGGCACCCTTTGTTGTATCATCTTTGTCCCAAGGTAGGCGACATTTGCAGAAAATTCTGAGTTGCTTTTCACTCTTGACTCTGTTTTGTCTTGCAGCCTGCCGATGATGATATGGTAGAGTAGGAAACATTTCAAATTCTTCATCATTAATGCATGCTTCATAATGTGTTCGCATTTGAGCTTGATCATAACGAATTGTGCTTGGATCTAAACCCAAACAAAGTGTGTATGCAAATGCTATTGCAAATAGACCACATTCTGAACTACCATTTTGTCTTTGCACATCTATGTGTCTTACACAGAACGAAGCTGCTGGACATTGCAATATTAGAGCAAGCTGTCTTTTTAGGGTCCTTGAATTTCTGCTACAAGTAGAGCAATCAAAAACATCAACAGCTCCCGCAGGCGAAAATCTGTTGGAAGTACATACCCAATGGTTTCCATTGATATATAGGATCTGTACAAAGTTGTTTGTTCCTGAGTGATATGTCCTACACTGTTCTACCAAGAGAGTGTCTTGAAGACCCTGTTGGAGTGGAAATTGTTCTCTCAGTAAAGACTGGGCAGCATTGATATGCTTATCAGTAAGCCATTCTCCACACCTCACTGTTGTTCTATCACTTTCATGCAATCCTAATCGTTTGTTCCAATATTTCACAGACGAAGTATTTGATTCAGTGACTGTAGATGGAGAAATTTGCGGTCTTATTGGTGATAGGTTGCAAAGCAATTCTGGAGGAGATGTATTTTTAAGAGGAGAACTGCTAACTGTGTTTGGTTCACCTACAATCACACATGTTCTATAATCACATACCTAGCAACACATTTACACATTAGTGACCACTTCCCAGTAGTGACCAACTTAAATCATTACACTATAGTCCATAGCACTAAAGGCATAGCACTATCTCTGATGCTCATAAATGCTGCTAAAAGTGTATACAGCAGTGCTAAAAAATGAAACTTAATTAGAGGGTACGTTAAAGTCAGCATCCACACCAATAGTAATCCAGGTATGCCTAAACTAAGTGAACACTTGTATACACCTTCTACTCTGAGCTTTAGCAAATGTTGCCATTGTAGTATTAAGACAACAATACCTGCTAAACTATGAAAAAGATCATCACTTGCACTACTGGAGTGTACGATCAGGGGTGATGGAAGCACAACACTATTAGTGGAAATACCTGGAGAATGGAATGAGAAAAGTTATATTATCAGTAACTTAAAATATATAGTATTTCAAGAAATTATCATACAGGAAACTTTGTTACTGTTAAGAGTTTTATTGTATGAACAAATATACTTGGCCACACAACATTACTTAGTCACATAGCAGGGATTTTAAAAAGATAATGTGTGGGGGGAGGGGGGGTTAAGTCAGTATTTCAGCAAATTGTGGGGTACTAGCAGAACAATCAAAATACATTTGATTGATCACTAGGAGTATGTGTGGTGGGATGGTAGAGCTTCCACCAATATCCTAACTGAACTTTCCTCAAAGCCAATCACCCTCCTCTAACATTGCAGCTAAGTTAAATGACTTCTGTTTGTTTTTAAATGTCACAATGAAGTGACTGTTGGTAAAACCAACAGAAACTTTTATTGGTATTACATTTACACTGCATGACCTTTACCTTGTGGTGATGAGGTAGGTGGTACCTTCAACTGTGAGAGTGGAGGCATTGGTGGAGGAAGTGGTGGAATGCTGTCATCAAATATTGCTACAAAAATGATAATGTATTATCACAAATTGTGGTCCTTAGGAAAATTAAAATACATAGTAGAGCAGCAACACAAGACAAAAAGTGTACCTAATTGTGCACCACTGGGAAACTGAACTGGACCACAAGGTCACAAAAAGGCTTATAAAAAGTGAAACTTACAGAGAGAAATGTCAGACTGAGTATGAGATGAATCAGAACTACCCAGCTGAAAGACTGAGTCCTCCAAAAGCTGTGGTACTTTATCATCTAATGCATAATATTTTTTCAGCCGAAAACCGTTCACAGCCTTCTTAAGAGGTTTACCTATGAAATTAAGACACATGAAGTATGGTGGAGAGTCTAATATCATTATTGCAACGTATCTCACTCACAAAAACTGATATTATACTTTAAGGTTAGTTTAAATCTGTTCAATCGCTATTCCTATGCTATATGAGTACAATGAGCACATTCATAGTAGAACACACTGTCCCACCTGTTTTTATATTAGACAGCTTATAGACACCTTTTCCTAAACTCTCTTCAATTTTGTAGGGTCCCAAATATCGTTTCTCCAGCTTCCCATTCTTTCGTCCATCTCTATGGCTATTTCTCATCAAAACTAAAGTTCCTGGCTCCAAATTCTAAGCCATAAGTTAGAAAAAAAGAAGGAAAAATCACATTTGATATGAAATAATACACTAAAATTGTTTAATACTAGAGTTGAAGGACATAGCTTAGATAAACACTAGTATATTAAAACAACAAAGAACAAAAACAAGTATTTGAAAGAGCAGTAGTGCACACCCACAGTATATTGGACGAACTGCAAGTACACAATGCATGATTACAATGTACAATAAAGGTACAACAAAATGGAATGCCAAACAAATTCTTTAAATGAAGTTATTTGTCTAGGATTAAATTGAGGCTGTTTTGCAACTGAATATATAATTATGATACTTCCAAATATAATCTTACACTTCTCTTTTTTAATTTTTTATCATAATATTTTTTTTGGCAAATCTGAGAAATCTTGATGTTGTCATGAACACGCTCATAAATTCCCCTCTTCAAAGTCTTCATTTTTGTGATGTAGTTTTCCAAATCAGTATCATCATCAGTGTCACTCTTTGGATCACCTGATGAAAGTTCCTGTTCAATGGGTAATACTGGCTTTCTAAAAGCAGCAACATAGCAATATTGAAATATTTGTATGAAGAAAAAAATCAAAAAATAAATGTCACACTTATGTCACCAGGGGGTATTAGTTGGTATGAATTACATACTACTTTGTAATCGGTGAGGGAGAGAAGCAAGCTAGATGCTATCAGAACCAGGTATATAGGTATATATATATATAAAGATTATTGACAAGTTCAAGGTCTACAGTCAATGTACAGAACCAAGGTTCGTTTATAACTATTATTGTAGCGTAGCTTACAGATCTATTTCTATACACAATCAACTTGATGAATATATTATATGGACATACATAGGACATTTTTGACATGACCTGCTGGGAATTGGTAATACTTCTAATCAACAAGATTATAGAAGGATGATGTACTGTTATAACTTCAATTGTGGTAGTAAAATGGCATGAAGTTTCCAGTCCTATCTATCCATCTATTCCTGCATCTTTAGTTCCTTTAAAATGACTTTACAGCATAGTGGGGAAAATATTTAGACCAGACACTAAATGAATGACATTATTTTTCAAAAACTCCATTTGTATTAATACATTGTACAAGTTGTAATTGACCCCAGGCCTGACTGTCACACAACTTACCTACAATACATGACTTCAAATGGTGTGGTTCCTGAAGATTTCTGGACACAAGTTCTATATGCAAACAAAACGCCATCAATGTATTTGTCCCAATCATCCTGTTCTTTTCGAACTAATTTTAACAGGGATTTTTGTAGAGTCTGGTTGAATCGCTCTACTAAGCCATTGGTCTGTGGATGATATGCAGATGAAATACGATGGCTTGTTCCAGTCATTTTAAATAAATATTTGGTCACAGCATTGACGAACTCCCGACCTTGGTCACTGATAATTACCTCAGCACTCCCAAACCTATGTAAGAAGCTACATAAATGAAATTACTAAACTATGGAGTAAAAATACCTGCACATTATCCTATAAAGGAACAAAGCAACTTCTTCTGCAGACTTGTTCGGTAATGCCTCAGCCTCTGGCCATTTTGAGAAGTAGTCTACTAAGGTAACAATATATTTGTTGCCCTCTGCAGTCACTGGAAGTGGGCCTATTATATCAATACCAACCTGTACAATATATTGATTAAACATAGTTGCAACTTCTGGACACATAAACCACAACCAATGAAAAGTCACATAAATTTTAAGGAGAAAAGATGGTTTGAATAATAACTATGGAATATTATATAAAATATATGACAGTTTGAAGAATACAAGTGCTTCTAATCCAGTGAAATATTAGTGCAACAATTAAATGACTTTCCAGCAAAACTGGCATAGTTGACAAACTATACAAATGGATATACAAATATAGCATAAATTTTTAATATATGTAGCTATATAACCCACCATTTGCCACACTTTAGGTTTTACTTTAATAGGATGTAAAGGAGCAATTGCTTTGCAAAACTTCCCATCATTGGTTTGCTGACAAACTTTACAATACTGTACAAGCTCACGGACATCATTGGTCAGCTTCGGCCAATAAAACCGGCTTGATATTTTTTGAAGAGTTTTATCTCTTCCAAAGTGTCCCGCTATAGAACATTAAAAGTAGTGCTTAATATTTACTCTTTCCCTTAACTTTAACTTTACACATTGGAAAACAACAACAATTATATTTAGATGCCCACCAAATGACCTTATATCAAATATGAAATACATTTATAAAATTTCACTATGTTAGAACATAATTTTTATTTAATACACTCCTCTGGGTTGGTCAATTGCACTCATAAAATTTTTCAAGTATAATCAACTCAAACTGCAGATCAACATGCAGAGTTTCTCAATAAAAGGTGCAACAGTGATGCATGCACCTTGTGCATTGCTATGGCAGGCATCCATAATCCTCTTTATTTCGGCTTGTGACTTGACCACAACCCTCCAATCTCCTTTTTCTGCCTTAGCAGAGTAGTATAGAATCCCATGGGAAACTTTAAAGTTTTTGGATCTCCTCCGCAAAACTCTCCTCTGGTTTTTACAATAAAAGCTAGGGTAATCCCCTGATTGGAGGTACTCGTACAAGACCCCATGATCGTCCATTTTACCACAACGTGGGGGGGACACTTATGCCGGAAGGGGACACATGAGCCTAGGACTAAATGTCCCGAGGGGGACAGTTGGTACGGGGGACCATTTTTCCTCCGACAGCGCGCGGAAAAATCTAATTTTCTACCGCGGAATAGGGCATTGCCGTTTTATTTTTTTAACTCGATGCTGGCTGGGAAACCCCATGGCAACCATATATCACTAAATAGACCAAGAGTTTGGGATTCCCCTCATTTTTTGATTGAGAAAATTGAATAATATTTAAGCCATCTACTAATACTTCAAAAAAAAAAAAATTTCCCCCCCAAAAAATCCACTTTTACCATCAATAAAAAAATAAAATAAAATAGAAATAATATTGTTTGATGCATTTTATACCAATATTATATTAGTTCAACAATAAAATATGTTGTTTGTTGTGTGTGGTGCTGATTGTGATCATGTAGGAGACATCTATGATTGTCCACAAGGAACGTATGCCATCGGACGTCGAGCTCCACTACAAAACAATTTCATATACACAAAAACACAAACAACAAAGATATTTGTAATACAAACAACAAATTATTCATGATCCTATATAATTGCAACTTTATGTATTGTATACAGGCTTTTTGTTTGGAGTGGGGGGGTGGGGCTCCGAGTGTACTTTGCCACACCCATTTTTTGGAACCTACACTACTTTGATGCACATCTTTGCATACGAGTCTATACTTCACACTGATGATCAGTGTTCGGTCCTATGCACTAAATGGCTCAGTTATGATAGGAACATAATGGGATACAATATCAGACTAAAAATAAATGCTTCCTAAATGTTCATTTCTATTCAACTCCCAAAATTCTAGGGGGGAACCCAGCGCTAGCCTCCCACTGTATGAACCCTGGTATGTATACTCCACACTGTACATGAGAGAAACAATCGTTGTATTGAGAAAGTGTAATTTGAAAATGAAAAGCAGTACAAGCACACACGTGGAATTCAACTTACCCGGCATGGATGGTGTCACAGACTGAACGATCCCTCCCATAGGATCCGGAACCTCCATACAATACCAAAAAAACACAAGACAACAATGATATTTGTAACATAACAGCTGGCCTCGCTGAATTGCCCCCCCCTCCCCCGTCATTACTTTTCACTGACATTCTTGTACCATAACCCCCCCTCCCCCGTCATTACTTTTCACTGACATTCTTGTACCATAACCCCCCCTCCCCCGTCATTACTTTTCACTGACATTCTTGTACCATAACCCCCCCCTCCCCCGTCATTACTTTTCACTGACATTCTTGTACCATAACCCCCCCCCCCCCCTAGCCCTAGCTGGACACCCAAATATCAGTAAGTTGAAATGAAATTCAACTTACCCGGCATGGATGATGTCACAGACCGAAAAAGACCACTGAGTTCGTTCTCTCTCAGGTTGGATCCGGAAACGCCACATACTGTTTTTTCATGGTTGCTCTCTCTCTCTTTCCACAAATGCACGCACACACACACACACACACACAAGAAAAAAGAAGCTACAGGTGAATACAGATCATAAAAATAAATGTATAATTTATTATACATAAATTGACTGGTGTACACACACACACACACATGAAATTCAACTTACATGGGCATAGTAGTCACGATCCAAAAAGATCCAGAGTTCCCTCCCAGGTCTGTTTGTCCACGGTTGCTCTCTCTCATTCCACAAATGCACACACACACATACACACACACACACTAGAAAAAAGAAGATACAGGTGAATACAGATCATAAAAATAAATGTATAATATAAATTGACTGGTGTACACACACACATACATGAAATTCAACTTACATGGGCATAGTAGTCACGATCCAAAAAGATCCAGAGTTCCCTCCCAGGTCTGTTTGTCCACGGTTGCTCTCTCTCATTCCACAAATGCACACACACACATAAAGTGATGACTCGTGCAGTCAGACAGACACAGGAGATAACGATATGGATATGAGTGAATCACAGGATACAACTGAAATAAACAATGAAGAATCTTCAAATCAGGCCTCTGCAAGAGAAGAAAGTGAGCCAAACAATAGCGATTCAGATGCCAGTGACTTGTCATGTCGTTCTCAACGTGTTAATCGCTCTGGTCGTCGTCAGTGCGTACCATCAAGATATCGACGTCATAGTGGCACTGATACTGACGACAATGATGGGACATTGTGTTGTATTTGTGAGAAGAATGAGCCTGATGATCTTGCTGCATCTGTGGTGTTCTGGGTAGACTGCTCCAAGTGTGGTGCATGGGTGCATAATCAATGTGCATTCAACAACAACACTGCTAGTCGCAAGTACTTATGTACGAAGTGTTCCAAGTAAACAACAACTCTTCTATACCTTTCTATTTTCTTTTTATATTGTTCTAATACCATACCAGTACCAAAAATACCACACGTTCAAGTAAAAAATAAAAAAAAATTCAATTATTTCAAATTTGACAGGTAATTCATACAGTAATATTTTAAACATCAGTAACAGGACCTAATTTTATAAAAAAAAATCTTAAATAAGGAAAAAAACAAGAATAATCAATTTATAAAAATAAATAAAAAATCGGCGATAATCGGTTCATCGTACCCGATTTTCGCCATTTGAACGACCAGTGCATTCCGTACGGTAACTCCCGATCCAGTGGGAAAATTTTCTCCATACTGCTGTAGCAAGTAGCCTAGGTATTCCTTTACCTGCCGCAGGTCAATCAATACGCAAGTCTGGAAGGCGTCACCGCTACTCCACCTATGGACAAAAACACGGCGATAATAGGTACGCTTACGCTAAGTGAGATCAGTATGAATTCGAAATCGAAGTCTAAACATTACCATCATGAACAAATCCCTAGTATTCAGAGCAGATTTGCCACAAATGTGAGGAACGTGGTGGATGTTTTCAATGATATGGGAAACCCCTTCACAGAAACAAGCACTGATTTGTTGGCATTGGACACAAAGATAATCATGGCTGATGAAGTCATACAGAGTGTCAAGACTGCTGAAGATCTTGGGAAGAAGCAATACAAGGCATTCATTGAGGAGCGCATGGTTCAGATGACAAAGCCGTTCCATGATACCATACCCAAGAACAATTTTGCACTGTTCAAATCAGGACAACAAAAGGCATCATCCAAATTGAAAGCAAAAATCTCCAGCATGAAAAGTGACCTTCAGCTGTTTTCCAGAATGTACATTTCATGTCAGGCCAGGGAAGGGGAGATGGATGCATTCTTTGAGCATGAAAACCATGCTTGGCCGCCGTCTCTTGCTGAGAATAACTCAATGCGCCATGGAAACAAGGCTGATCTACTGAAATGCCTGGAACCATTGGCGCCACGTCCAGAGACATTACCTGAAGTAGATGTAAAGGTCTTGGATGGAGCAGCTCTTGTGCACAAATTGGAGCCAAAACATGCAATTACAGTTCCAAAGACGTTCAAGGATTATGCAGACAATGTCTTCCTCCCCTATATCTTCAATCAACTCCAGGTTGTCTCACGAGTGGATGTTGTATGGGATTCTTACACTGCTGACAGTCTGAAGGCCCATGTCAGACAGTGCCGTGGCATTGGAAATCTTCTTCGTGTATCCGAGAAAACACGTATTCCTCAGAATTGGAAAACCTTCTTGCGTGTTGACTCCAACAAAACAGAGCTTTTCAAGTTTCTTGCTTCAGCCATTGAATCTTGCAAAGTTCCTGATGGCAAAGTACTTGTCACAACAAAAGGAAAAAGTGTTGCAGCAACTGCTACTTTAGATGTGTCCAATCTGCACCCATGTACACATGAAGAAGCTGACTACCGCATGATGCTTCATTGTGCTCATGCCCATCAAGGCGGTTTGAGGAAGATTATGGTGCATGCTACTGACACAGATGTACTAGTGCTCGCAATTGCAACCGTTAGAGTGCTTGATGGATGTGAAATCTGGTTAGCTTTTGGTCATGGCAGAAACTTTAGATACATTGCAGTTCATACAATTGCCGCTGTACTTGGACACGAACGCTCTAAAGGCCTTGTCTGGGATTCTCCCAGACATCTGTACACTTCTCTACAGCTCCCAGACAACTGAAAGAACTTTATGCATCTATGAACATTCATTCCATGTCATCCCTTACCCATTCCACATACTCTATAATTATATTCATATTCCATGTAACCCATTGCACCCCGCATCTTGTTAAGTTCTATATATTGTTGTGTCTTATAATGTAATAATGGTCGTAACTCTATCAATACTGTGATTGCCCCGCACATTTGGTCCTTCGAGCCCTGAGACGACCACCGCCGAGGAGTTGCTGTTTCACTGCGTTCAGCCAGAAGTCCGGTGCTTCAGCTTCTTCAGGCCGCCATTGCTCAGGATTCTTCTCCAACTCGACCATCTCCATATACAGTCAACTACCAATCCCCGCCAATCGTCACCTCCAAGCGTGACTTCACACCTCGAACTTAGAAGTTTCCGAGCTATCTCTGTTAGTGCGTGCTCCATTGCCGACCCCGTACCGACCTTCCAGCCATCTCCGTTATCGATTAAATCCAGTCATGACTACAGTCGACGACCATTCCATCGGGTTGGAACGCAAGAGGCGCTCCACCAAGAAGGGTATGGTGACCAGAATCCGTACCCACCTTGTCGGCCACCAAGCCGCCAATCCTGAGACCTACGCAGTTTCCACCATTGAAGATTTCGGCCGAGAACTCAAGCTCCATCTCGAGGAATATCACAATCAGTGTGACATAATTTTCCGCATCATTGATGAGCATCCTGAACTCGCCGCTGATGACGATGCCATCCAGGAACGTCACCTTGAAGAATTCAGCTCCACTAAGTCTTCCCTCACGGCTTTGTTGGATGCCCGCAGACTGTGGGGACAAGCCCAAACCCTCAGCTTCGACATGGAGGCCGAACTTGTCGACCCCACACCCAACTCTGCAAGCTTCAGGGAAGCAGCAGCCAAGCTGACGAGTCAAGTGGCTCCCATAGTCACTGCAGCCCGGACTTACTTCAGGACTATGCCTGTCCTGAAGGAGACCGTAGACGAGCTCCAGGAGAAAATGAGACAGCTAAGAGCAATCGTCAGAGGCGCTGACACTATAGTCCCCACTCCACCCACTCCCGTTCCAGTCGTCTCTGCTCCAGAACCATCCCACAGCCACTCCACGCTAAAGATCGACGTACCGTCCTTCGATGGCGCTCCAGAACATTGGGAGCAGTTCGAGTCACTCTTCCAGTCCACCATTAGGACGAGGGCCAAAGGATTCTCACCCATGGAGATCCGCGGCCTACTCAGGACTGCTGTCCAGCCAGAGAAAGCTAAAAGAATCCTAGACCACCTCCCATCCACCAGCTTCAGTCTAGATGAGATGCTGGGAGAACTCAAATCCGTCTACGGTGATCCCAGTGTCGTCTGCCCTCTTCTGGTCAAGAAAATCATTTCCTCCACCAGATTAGGGTTTGACCATCATAGTTTGTCTGTCTTCCATGATGACTTTTGTCTCCCATACAGGAGGTTTTGTTCCATTGCAGGTGACAGTCTCTCCGCCTTCCTTGCTGTGCTTGCTGTGGACAGGATGTCAGCCCCCTGCAGAGATGAATGGTTGAGGACGACAGACAGTGACAAGATTCCCTCCATGGAAGAAGTCACCACCTTCGTGAAGAAGTGGATGCTCAAGCTGCCCAGCACTGCCAATCCATCCAATCCAGCTTCCACCTTCACTCCTCCATCAGTCAAGCCCAACAAGCCAGCCTTCCAGAGGCCTGAGCCATCTTCCACTCCTCCCAGGAAGTTTCAGCCGGGATGCCCCGCCTGTGGACAGAATCACGGCATGCTACGTTGTTCTACGTTCGGCTCCATGGACGTGGACCGTCGCAATGACCTGGTCAGAAAACACAAACTATGCATCAACTGTTTTTCTGCCTTACATGGGTATAGACAATGTCCAGTCAGATTCTCTTGCAAGTCTTGTGGAGGTCGTCACCACACGATGTTGCACAGAGATACCACACCCACTACCGCTCCATCTAATACGCCCACTCCAGCCACTCCTACTGCCCTTCCATCTTTCACTGCCGCAGCAACCGCTCCCACCTCCAGGTTCCTGCTGACTGCGCTGGTCACTCTCCAGAATGAAGGAAACACCTACCACGCCAGAGCCATTCTTGACACGGGTGCTGCCATCTCCTTCATGTCAGAGGCTGCTGCCTCCGCCCTTCACCTGAAAAGGACCTTCCAACCACTGCAGGTCGCGGGAACCATGGGGGAGGGGCAGTGTAAGTTTGCTGTGTCTACCAAATTGTATTCTACAGACAATCGTTTCCAGTCTGATGTTATCAATTTTACTGTTATCTCTAAGTTGCCTCACCTCCAGACTCCACCCAACTCATCCGAGATCCTAGCCCATCCATCGCTCCGTTCCTACCAGCTAGCCGACCCGGACTTGGGAGGACACGTTGATCTCATCCTAGGTGTCACAGACTCCTTGGCACTATTCACAGGAGAGACCTTCCGAGTCCAGGGCATGGTTGCAGTCCCCACTCAACTTGGCCTGTGTTTGAGTGGTCCGATGCTGACTACTGACCCACCTCCGGCTCTAGTAGCCACAGTCCCTCCCACTGACCTCCAGTCTGACTTGTCCAAATTGTGGGAGCTGGACCAGGTCCCGGAATCACCAGAACACTCTTCCGAGGACCAGAGAGTCATTGAAGAATTCAACCAGACCTATTCCTTCAGTGATGGTAGATTCTCAGTCTCTCTTCCCAAAGTTCCAGACCCTCCAAAGCTTGGTGAATCCCGTCGCCAGGCCGTCTCCAGACTACTCCAGAACGAGAAGTCCCTTGCCAAGAAGGGCAAACTCGAATCGTTCCAGGCCGCTGTCCGAGAGTACGTGGATCTTGGTCACGCCCATCGCATTCCGTTCCAGCAACTTCATCCCGCCACCTCCCACTTCTACCTCCCTGTGCACGGGGTGTTTAAAGATTGCTCGACCACCACCAAGGTACGGGCTGTCTTCGACGCCTCGGCCAGGACTTCATCATCCCACTCCCTCAACGACACCCTCCTTTCCGGACCCAACCTCTACCCGCCCCTCACCGACATCCTCCTCCGGTTCAGGAGGTTTCCCGTCGGAATGTCCGCAGACATTTCGAAAATGTTTAGGGAAATTCTCCTGAACCCGGGGGAAAAGGACCTTCACAGATTCATGATGCGTGACACCGATGGCAGGATAGTGGATTGCCGAATGGATAGACTGACCTTCGGGGTTAAGTGCTCTCCCTATCTGGCCACTCAGGTCCTTCACACCCTTGCCTCGCTCCATTCCTCCTCCCATCCCTCCGCCTCCTATGCCATCACCCACAACTTCAATGTGGACGACTTCCTGGCAGGTGCTGCCACTGTGGAGGATGCTAGCAGCCTCCAGCAGGAAATTTCGGACCTCCTGTCTAAAGCAGGAATGACCTTGCGGAAGTGGCGCAGCAATTCCACAGCTCTGCTAGATTCCATCCCTGAAGAGCTCCACGATTCCTCATCCTCAATCCATATCCATTTTCCATCCCTCTCCCCAAAGGCCCTCGGAGTCCACTGGGATGTTGCCAATGACTGCCTCCACGTCTCCATTCCTGAGTTGGCTCCTCCCACCAGAGATGTCACCAAGCGGCAGATAGCCTCAGCCACAGCAGGTGTGTTTGATGTGTTGGGGTTATTATCACCTGCCATTCTCCCTGCCAGAGTTCTCTTTCAGGATACATGGAAGAGGTCACTTACTTGGGACGACCCTGTTCCCGAGGACATGGCCGAATCCTGGGCTACCTGGGTTGAGGACTTACAGTCTGTGAATGGACATGCCATCCCTCGCAGACTTTCACTTCCATCAGGACCACACTCAGAAGAACTCCACGGGTTCTGTGACGCATCGTCATATGCTTATGTAGTCTCCATATATCTCCGTGCCTCATCTCCTGATGGCTCCATCCATGTGTCACTCGTCATAGCAAAGTCGAGAGTGCTGCCTGTGAAGCCAGTGACCATTCCTAAGGCTGAGCTCCTTGGTGCGCACCTCCTTGCCCGCCTCCTCAGCCATACCTCCTCCATCATGGACATCCCTCTCGGCCAGATTCACGCCTGGTCAGACAGTGAGATAGTCCTCCACTGGTTGCCAAAGTCGCCTCCTCAACTCGACCGATTTGTGGCAAACCGAGTCCATTCCATTCAGCGACTTCTACCATCTGTGAAGTGGCATCACGTACCGACATCTTCCAACCCAGCTGACTTGGCGAGCAGGGGAGTCCGTGCTCCAGACTTGGCCATGTCAGCACTCTGGTGGTCAGGTCCAGCATGGCTCTCTCTGCCGCAGAGTCAGTGGCCAGACACCAAGATCAACAAACCTACCGTTCCTGCACTGGTCGCCTCCATCCGCCATCCGTCCACTCCTCCTCCATCTGTCTTATCATTCATCCAAGCCTTGTGGAAGCGGTTCTCCTCATTCTTTCACTTGGTAAGGGTGTGTTGTTATGTGCTGAGATTCATCCATAACTCCAGATCCTCGTCCAACGTTCGAGTTTCCGGTCCACTGTCTTCCGAAGAAGTCGAGAAGTCCAAGTCCCTCATCTACAAGTTGGCACAGTCTGAGTTCTACTCCGATGTCTTCATCTCCATCGATTCCAAGCGAATCTTGCCGAAGTCCCATCCGCTCCATCGATTCCATCTGTCCATCTCCGGGCATGGACACATCTTGGCCTCTTCCAGGATCCGTAATCCAGAAGACCCTGTCTCTCCCAACACCCTGACTGTGCTGCCAAAGGACTCTGAACTCACCAAACTCCTTCTCTGTTCCCTCCATATTGTTTATTCTCATGCTGGCGTCTCTGCCATGCACTCTGTTATCTCTCACTCCTTCTTAATTCCCTCTTTACGCTCCTTGCTCAAACTAATCTCCAGATCCTGTGTTGTGTGCCAGCGGGCCTATGCTAGACCCCTTGCACACAGCATGGGCCTCCTCCCACTTTGCAGGACCACGCCCGCCCCTCCATTCTCCCATACTGGCGTGGACTTCGCCGGCCCCTTCACTCTCCGAGTTGGCCACACCCGCAAGCCCTCCTACCTGAAGACTTACGCCGTAGTCTTTGTGTGCATGGGGACGAAAGCCGTGCACTTCGACTTGGCTGCATCACTCTCCACTACCGACTTCTTGGCCACCTTAGAGAGGTTCGTTGCTCGCAGAGGTGCCCCCAACATCATCTACTCCGACAACGGGTCGAATTTCCTAGGCGCCCGGGAGGAAATCCGGGAACTACAGAAGTTCTCCGGATCAGTATCCACCAAGCAAGCCATCTCCAACTTCGCCGCCCAGAACAATATTCAGTGGAAGAACATCCCTCCCAGAGCTCCACACTTTGGTGGACTCTGGGAAGCTGCAGTGCGCAGCATGAAGATCCATTTGAGGAAAAATCTCCGCCATCAACGCCTCAGATGGGATGAATTGTATTCCATCCTCACCGATGCCGAAGCGATGCTCAACTCCCGCCCCTTATCTCCGCTCCATTCCGATGAAGCAGAAGAGACTTCCTTTCTCACTGCCGGACATTTTCTGATAGGCAGACCTATCCGAGCTCTGCCCTCCAAACTTCCATCCACAAGCCCACTCAGTCATCTCAAGAGATGGAACCTCGTACTCCGTCTGAAGGCTGATCTGTGGAAAAGGTGGACTGCCTCCTATCTGTCCTCCATCTCCCAGAGAAGCAAGTGGTTCCACCCAGGCCGCCAGCTCAAACCAGGTGACATCGTCTTCCTTAAGGACGAAACCATGAAGGTGCGAGACTGGCCCATAGCTCGCGTCACAAGAGTTCACCCCGGCCATGATGGCGTCATCCGTGTGGTAGATATCACTTGTCAAGGCAAGACCTACAGACGTCCAGCTGTCAAGATAGTTCCTGCTCTCACTGATGAAGACTTCGAATGTTCAACTCCATCCAACACTCCAACTCCTACTACAACTGAGCAGACTCGGTAACTTCATTTGTCCCCTCCGTCCGTTCGTCTCCGTCTATTGTCTGTGTCCTCGTCTATTGAGTTCATCTACTTCCATTTGTTTCCATTCCTCCCCCGGGAGTATGTCTGGGATTCTCCCAGACATCTGTACACTTCTCTACAGCTCCCAGACAACTGAAAGAACTTTATGCATCTATGAACATTCATTCCATGTCATTCCTTACCCATTCCACGTACTCTATAATTATATTCATATTCCATGTAACCCATTGCACCCCGCATCTTGTTAAGTTCTATATATTGTTGTGTCTTATAATGTAATAATGGTCGTAACTTTATCAATACTGTGATTGCCCCGCACAGGCCTATTGTTCATGCATGCTATTTCAGGGACCGTCTCCTCATTCAGTGGAATAGGAAAGAAAACTGTATGGGATGTATGGAAATCCCTGCCAAACCTGACATCTTTGTTCAGCCAGCTTTCTGAAACTCCAGATGAAATTACAGAGAGTGACATGGAAAAAATTGAGAGATTTGTGGTCCTGCTCTACAGCCGTACTTCATCAATTGTAACAGTGAACAGTGTAAGGAAGCAACTATTCTCTCATGGTAATAGAAAGCTGGAAAACATTCCTCCTTCGAAGGCAGCTCTTTTGCAGCATGTTAAGCGTGCCTCATTCCAAGCCGGCCATGTTTGGGGACAAGCATTGATAGCAAATCCCACACTTCCAAGTCCTTCAGAATGGGGCTGGCAGAAGGAAGACAATGATGGGCAATGGACACCCTTGTGGACAATCCTTCCAGAGGCATCCAAGGGATGCCGTGAACTCATCAAGTTCGGCTGCAAGAAACAGTGTTGTGGACGATGCCAGTGCAGCAAGGCAAACTTAAAATGCACTCAGTTATGTTTTTGTGAGGGACAGTGCACAGATTTCTGACTTAAAATACTTTACTTTGTGGTTGCATGTAAACATTATACATTAAAATGCCGTAACTTTGGAATAAAATGGTTTAAGGACTCAATTTTAGTTTAATTTTACTCAGCATGGTGTCAGCTTCGCTCTGATACCAAACACTTCATAATTATGTTAAGTGGAAATGGTGCTAGACTACAAAATTGTGGTTTTCCGAAGTTAATTGACCTCTAGAAAGGTCACTAAAGGTCAAATTGTGTGGTTCCCATTAAATTTGGAATCAGCACCCTCAAAAACCCCTGTGTACCAATTTTTATGCTTTCTGCCAAAAGTGAACATCTTGGCCATTTTTTGTGACATATCTGCTCTACTATAATGGTTACAATTCCATCAACTACTGGAAATGTTGGTGACCTGCTTTCTCATCAATTTGCAACCCAGAAAAGAAATAACCAGCAAACCTTACTTCAAATATTGTCGTCCATTAAGTTCTTGAGTCGCCAAGGCCTTCCATTACGTGGAGACGGAGATGAATCGGATGGAAATTTGATGCAGGTTGGTACTGTTTTGTTAAACTAACATCTCGCCGTGGAAGTTAATATCCGGGTTAGAGCAGCTATTAAAATATCAGCTGGGAGTGTATGTGGTGAGCCCCTAGAGAGTTTTAATGCCAATTTTATACCAAGAGTTACCAACAAACTACTTCAGTGAAGGTATCTAGCATGGAATAAACCCCTTATTACACTTAGGCTATATACTCACCTCTGGCTTGTGAAAATAAATTAGCCTGCTCATGAAATATTTCGCCATATCACACTCTTACTGATGTAATAATACATAAACTTTATCATTAAATAAAAGGTGCATGCAGGGGGAGGGGAGTTCAGGGGGTTGCAGTAACTTTTGCAAAATAATAATATTCATATAGCTACCATTGTACAACTCGGGACTAATGTAATTTGTGGTATATGTTCACTTTCTCTCTTTTTACTGAAAATTTTGACTGCCTTTTCATTGATCACAATGGACTGTAAGTATAAATTAATGGGCAAGTTATAATCTAGCCTGTTAGCACTGTCAATAATGCAGCTGTGCTAGAATGAATCATAGGCGTCAATATTTTAGAATGTGTACAAGAACAGTAAGAGAGACTGTCGGTGAAATATATGACCTAACTCACTAAATGAGGTCATAAGCAAAAGCTACTGAGACTGGACAAACACATAACTCTTCATCATATTGCATGTGAATAGATAGCAAGAAGAATATGTACTAAGTGAGTATGCTAGCTTGCTGTTTAATATATGTAATCTGTGTGTGTGGCCACTTACTCACCCGCTTTATAATAATCCTACTTAGGGCCTTGTTGATGTATGCTTAATTAGGCTAACCATATTTCATCTTCAAAAACATGTCTTTAACTTGTATTGTGCAAGAATCTATGGTGATCATGAGGCATAAATAATACAACAATCCACAGGAATAAATAATTACAGCCAGAGGCATAAGGTGTTAATAATAATAATAATAACTACAACTAATTAACTTCACATCTGACACAAATCCACTTTTTATCACTGTACACCACAACATCTTCAATGTTCATGCAAGAAGAGTGACACCACATGTGACACATACTGCATCGTATCATAGTCTCTTCTTTGTTGTTTGGCATTCTACAAATACAGTGTATTTCTTCTTCTACAAATGCCTTAATGGCTCTTCCAAATCCTAGCCGACGTTCACGGAGCATAGGGAATCTTGTCATTTTACCTTCCTCCAAACATTTCACCAAGTGACTCTGCATTAGTGAAGCATCCCAAATGCATTGTAAGGGACTATATCCAAATGCTATCTCAGTAGCATTAGCAATAGCAATCACTCCACAGTCAAATGAATTAGGCTGCCTTGCTATATTCATCATGTCAAATTTATAAGTTTTTGACACTGTTCGAGTAAACGAACAGACCATTTCTTTAGTCTTTTAACTTATTTTACTGGGCAGTAAACTGTCGTAAACAAGTACTCTATCCTTCTCGGGTGGGTGGCTTGCCATACAGTTGGAGACCACTATCCAATGGTTTCCATTCACATGTAAAATTTGTATGTATTTCCTGTTGAGAGGCACAACCTTGAATGTCAAATTGCAGCCACAGTGAGGACTCTGTAATCCTTGTATAGAAACTTGCTGTGACAGTATTAATTGTGCCGCGTGAATAACACTGTCAGACAACCACATATTATTAAGTATTTCTAACTTATCTGATATGCACAGAGTAAGTTTGGAAATCCAAATTGCAGGATCCTGGTTAACGGAAAAAGTATTGGTGCCGGGATGTGAAGTGCTCGGAAGTGAAGTGCTTGGAAGTGAAGTGCTTGGAAGTGAAGTACTTGAAAGTAAAGTGCTCGGAAGTGAAGTGCTTGGACGTAAAGTGCTTGGATGAAAAGTGCTTGAACGTGAACAGTTCGTAAGTGAACACCATGCAAAAAGTAGAGAATACTGATGTGTATTGGGAAGTGTATAGCACTAGAATAATTGAGTTATACTCACATGTGTATTTCAGTGGTATACACATATGTAAATGATATGTATTCTAAAGTAATCCTTTTATTATACTAACAATATGTATTCATGTAGTATACTCATACTTACCACATGTGTATATCACTGAAATAACATTGTTATATTCAAGCATGTATACTTGACTTATAGCACGGAAATACATCATGTGTATTACAAAGTTATAGCATTGTTATATTCAGGTGTGTATACTTGAATTATAGCACGCAAATACATCATGTGTATTACAAAGTTATAGCATTGTTATAATCAAGTGTGTATACTTGAATTATAGCACGCAAATACATCATGTGTATTACAAAGTTATAGCATTGTTATACTTGAGTGTTGATACTTCTAGTATACACGTATACACACTCGTGTATTACTCAGTAATCCTCCTGTTTTAACAGTACATTTATTCTAGTGGTATACACCACACAAAAATGTGCATATATCAGTAGTATAACACTATGCCTTAAATATTTGACACACAAAGCATCAAAATTTTAGTGGGTCTATCTTTATTCTTCATTCATTCACTCGTTCCTCTTATTTATGTATTCATTTAAATATTTATTTATTTATTTATTTATTTGTCTATGCTTGTATTTATGTATTTATTTTATTTTATTTATTTATTCATTTAATTGTTTTATTTATTCATTTAAATATTTATTTATTTTATTCATTTGACCCATGTATTTTAACTTATTTTTATTTATTTATTCAATAAATAAATACTAAGGATTAGGTGGTGATCGTTCCCAAGACAGAGGCACAGTTTCCTCGCTGCACAGCCACTTAGAGATGCTGGAAAGGATAGTCTCTAGCCCGTGGGTCTCCTGTCTGCACCACTATGCCGGTGTCCCACGTCCTTCAACAAGCCATAGACTTTTGACTCACAGCACCCACGGTCTCAATTATTTATTCAATTACTAATTAGTTATTTATCTTTCATAAAATTATTTTTATTTCATTTTATTCATTCTTTATTTCTTAACCCTCTCGTTCCTGAATTGTTTTGACGCGCGCGGAATAATCTAATTTTCTACCGCGGAATAGAGCAGTGCCGTTTTATTTTTTTTACTCGATGCTGGCTGGGAAAACCCCATAGCAACCATATATCACTAAATAGACCAAGAGTTGGGATTCCCCTCATTTTTTGATTGAGAAAATTTAATAATATTTAAGCCATCTACTAATACTTCAAAAAAAAAATTTTTTTCCCCCCAAAAAATCCACTTTTCCCATCAATAAAAAAATAAAATAAAATAGAAATAATATTGTTTGATGCATTATATACATTAGTTCAACAATAAAATATGTTGTTTGTTGTGTGTGGTGCTGATTGTGATCATGTAGGAGACATCTATGAGTGTCCACAAGGAACGTATGCCATCGGACGTCGAGCTCCACTACAAAACAATTTCATATACACAAAAACACAAACAACAAAGATATTTGTAATACAAACAACAAATTATTCATGATCCTATATAATTGCAACTTTATGATGTATTGTATGCGGTTTCATACAGGATTTTTGTTTGGGGTGGGGCTCCGAGTGTACTTTGCCACACCCATTTTTTGGAACCTACACTACTTTGATGCACATCTTTGCATACGAGTCTATACTTCACACTGATGATCAGTGTTCGATCCTATGCACTAAAGGCTCAGTTATGATAGGAACATAATGGGATACAATATCAGACTAAAAATAAATGCTTCCTAAATGTTCATTTCTATTCAACTCCCAAAATTCTAGGGGGGAACCCAGCGCTAGCCTCCCACTGTATGAACACCTGCTATGTATACTCCATACTGTACATGAGAGAAACATGTATTGAGAAAGTGTACTTTGAAAATGAAAAGCAGTACAAGCACACACGTGGAATTCAACTTACCCGGCATGGATGGTGTCATAGACTGAACGATCCCTCCCATAGGATCCGGAACCTCCATACAATACCAAAAAAACACAAGACAACAATGACATTTGTAACATAACTGCTGGCCTCGCTGAATTGAGCCCCCCCCCTCCCCCGTCATTACTTTTCACTGACATTCTTTGTACATAACCCCCCTCCCCCCGTCATTACTTTTCACTGGACATTCTTGGCATCCCCCCCCTCCCCCTTCATTAGTTACTTTCACTGACAATTCTGTACCATAACCCCACCCTTCACCCCCGTCATTACTTTTCACTGACATTTCCTTGTACCATAAACCCCCCCCCCCCTCCCCCGTCATTACTTTTCACTGACATTCTTGTACCATAACCCCCCCTCCCCCGTCATTACTTTTCACTGACATTCTTGTACCATAACCCCCCCCTCCCCCGTCATTACTTTTCACTGACATTCTTGTACCATAACCCCCCCCTCCCCCGTCATTACTTTTCACTGACATTCTTGTACCATAACCCCTCCCCCCCCCCCCAGCCCTAGCTGGACACCCAAATACAGTAAGTTGAAAAAATGAAATTCAACTTACCCAGCGTGGATGATGTCACAGACCGAAAAAGACCACCGAGTTCGTTCTCTCTCAGGTTGGATACGGAAACGTCACAAACTGTTTGTTCATGGTTGCTCTCTCTCTCTTTCCACAAATGCACGCACACACATACACACACACACACACACACAAGAAAAAAGAAGCTACAGGTGAATACAGATCATAAAAATAAATGTATAATTTATTATACATAAATTGACTGGTGTACACACACACACACACATGAAATTCAACTTACATGGGCATAGTAGTCACGATCCAAAAAGATCCAGAGTTCCCTCCCAGGTTGTATACGGAAGTGCCACATACTGTTTGTCCACGGTTGCTCTCTCTCATTCCACAAATGCACACACACACATACACACACACACACACTAGAAAAAAGAAGATACAGGTGAATACAGATCATAAAAATAAATGTATAATATAAATTGACTGGTGTACACACACACACATACATGAAATTCAACTTACATGGGCATAGTAGCCCCGATTGGAAAAGACCCCACCCCCCCCCCCCCGAGTTCGTTCCCTCCCCGGTTAGATCTGGAAGTGCCAGAATAACATTTCAACTCCACGCACACACATATACATCGAGTGTGAAGCTCCACTACAACACCACAAAAACACAGACAACGACAACGACAATAACAATACATATTACAACTTTTGGGATGTTCAGGGAGGGGGAGGGGGGGGGGGGAGCAGCCACAAATATCAAAGTCTGTGGTCCTTTACACAAAAGATTATGGAATATCAATGGGTGTGTTGTCATCTTTCTTCCACTCTCCCCCTACCTCATCCACCCGACTCTTGTTCTTCAATTCCCGCCTTCTCCGACTGCGAGGACGTCCAGAACTCGGAGCAGGAGGAGCCACTTCCTCTTCTTCATCACTGGAACCTGCTGCCTATTCGTGTTTCATCATTGGAAGACTCAGGTCCGGTATCCTCTCCTTCATCACTGGAAGACTCTGCTCCTGTCCCCTCATCTGCGTAATCGGGGTCAGTGACTGCATTCACATCTGGTCCTAGTAGTATATGTGGTTTAAAAAAATTTAAATTTTTTTGAAAATTTGAAATTGTTCAAAAAACCACAAGCCACTTTCAAATCTCAAAACTCAATAATATATATATATATATTATAGCTAAACAGCTTACTCTATCTCAATATAGCTATAAATGAGTCCTTTCCACAACAGAAGCTTGCTATTTTTCAAGAGAAAGACAAGAGAAAGACAAGCTTACCTCGATCATCTTCTTGACTCCCATTTTCAGTATCAGAGTTGACGGGATCTGTTCCACCAACCCTGATACAGGGCCTCCTATAGCCCTAGATGTCGTCTCCCTTCTCTCCCCTTGATCCTGAGTCGCTAGAGTCAGCATCAAGCAAGTCTAAAACTTGCACCGCATTGTAACTTCTAGACGCCATCTTCCAAAAAATGACTTTGAAAAAAATTTTTTTTTGCATAGTTACCGGGGTCACACGACACGCTCACTTTTTTCCTATGATGTAATAAGCATTACCTAAGACTGTACGTAATAGGGAGGTCCCTAGTTGAACTGGCGATTTTATAAAAAATGGAGAAGACAGTAAGTCAAACCGCAAAGTCTTGGTCGGCAAAGAAGCGGTTGTTTCAATGTGTTATGGAAGGCTACTGAGCTCAAGCAATTTTTTGCTGCTTCTACAAAGCTCTGGAGATGACTGGATCCATAAATGAAGCTGCTGTGAAGAAGGTAACTTTTTTTAAAATTTGACGGAGAACCGATGTTTTTTTTTTTTGCCGAGGAAGAAATAAAAGCAACTGATGTGAGGTACTGTCGAAGGCTGAAAGCTATTTTAGATGCTTCTCCAATGCATTAGGCACCTGTGTATGCAATCTGAACATTCTAGCTATAAAGTAACTATTTTTAAAATTCGGAGAAACCAACCGGTCTCACCCCGCTTTAAAGCGGGATCCGGAACGAAAGGGTTAATTTATGTTTTAGCAAATAGCTATAAATTATACAAATAAACTAATCATAAAATATAATAATAGTAGTAACTTATTCATCATATTTATTCATTAATTAGATAAATAGTAAATATAAATTAATATAAACTAATTAAAAAAATAATAATAATAAATAAATAAATAAATAAAATAATAGTAGTTGTAGCTAATAATAATAGCTAATATAATAATAATAATAATAATAATAATAATAATAATAATAATAATAATAATAGTAATAAATAAATAAATTGAGTGTATTTCATTCCAACAACCTTTTCAGTAAAATAGGTAAGTTGAAAGACACTTTACCTAACAAAGGTTAAGTGGTTTGGCATCGTCACGAACAATAACGCCTTTTACAACCGTACTTACTCTGAGTGTCCATTCGACCTCTTCCACTTAGTTGGCACTGAACTTCCCGATGTATAGGAAGCTCGATAAGGCGAAGCACAAGACTGGGCTATTGTTTGTGGAGTATTTCAGGATGCATTACCAGAGTTTTTTTTTTGGACCCAATATGCTCATCTTCTATGTTCTAACCATGCTGAATTGCTGTGTGAGCAGGGTGCAAACAGTTGCGTTTATTTGCAAACAGTGCTGCTATACAGCGGGAGAGTAACATTTCTTAAACCAAAGGACTGGAAGGTAATTTTTAAGTGTTAGTATCCTAAATATAATCTCATGAGCTGTAGTAGTCTGGCATAGCCAGACCCACGTAGCACGCAAAGTGCGCGGAGGGTCTGGGGACATGGCCATACCAAATTTGTTCTGGAGGAATGAGGAAGTAGTGAGTGTCCCGCCTCCTTTATACCTGAATTTCTACCACAAATTAGCTATGATTGCTAAACCTAGCTTTGGAAAGGGTGGCTGATATGCACAGGAATTTCTATTCCGGTAATTTGCTAACGGTAATTGACTGCCGTAATATATGTGCGGCAGAACAAATTTGGTATGGCCATGTCCCCAGACCCATTCCCAGCATAGCAGTTCGGTACAGGGTCTGGCTACGCCGGACTACATGAGCTGGTGATGTATGTTTTGGATATGAGACATAGCCACATCCTAATTCCATAGTTGTGGTGTGCAATAATTAGATTCTCATTACTATGCTAAGAAAAAAAGGCGACTTGTAGATAGTTCTTGTTCCCATAGAACACTACAAGATAAGAACCTTTGCTCATAATATTCTCCCCTTCTCCCTTCCCACCACCTCTTCCTTTCCTCCACCTTACCCTTCCTGAAGTCAGAGTGAAGAAGTTTTATTCGTGTTTGAACTGTGGTCTGTAGGACTTCTGTCAATGGTGTAATGTCTGCTGCGAGTATGTTATATACTACCTAGTTTTAATCAGCCTTTTTTTTTAAGTACAAGAATGAAAAATGTTACTGAACGACATATCTGCTATGAAATATACTTGATATAATATCAATCATGATCAAATGTTATACTAAATCAAGTCTAAGTTGACACAGTTTGTTAGTTGTTTTTTTGTTTTATATGTGACATCAGGTTTTAAGTTTTGGCTAAGAAGTTTTGGATGATCATTTGGATGAGCAAAAGAAAGCCACATTGTTATGGAGAAGTCTGTTCTATATCTAAATCTATATGTGTGTATTTAGATGATCATTTATGCAAATGGCAACATTCTTATTGTCCCTGTGTTCCATCCAACACGTATTCTGAAGTTATGATACTCACTGGCCAGCCTCTCCTCAGTCCCCCTAGTGGTCATTCTCATTTGACTTGTGATTGGGCTGAAGCACTTTTGTTGGAATGTTGAGTTTCCCTGAAGGACTATTTCAGATGTCCATATTGAGTAGAAGAGGTTTATCCATGGTTAGGTACATTTTACTGGCCTTTGATGTTGTTTTTGTTTGTTTGTTGTTGTTTGTTATTTTGTTTTCTGGGTGGGGGGAAGGAGGGGGTTATTTATTCTTCTGTTTGTTGTTGGTTGTTTTTTGTTTTGTATTTTGGAGGAATAAAGTAAAGTACATTGAGAAATAATGGTATCCACATATATTTGACTTAGACAAGATATGTAATTAACCCTCAGCCTGCGTGTGCGAGAGGGATATTGTAGCCGTCCTGTCTGTCGATCTGTCTGTCTGTCATTTTGGAGATTACTGACAACTAAATGTTGTTTTGAGTTACTTGAACAACTATTTAGACCTTTTATTATGCTAGTTTTAGTTAATTTCAGGCACTAGCTTTTGTTGGTGATTGCCCCTTTCGTCACATTGTAATCATGTGAGCTAATGATTCTTGCAGTATATGATGGTTTTGCTTCACGATATCAAGTTAGCATAACGTTTGAATTGAATGGGACTTTTCCCTAGATGTTTCCCTTGAGTACCTTAAGTGTTTCCTCATCACATGATGCATATTGAACATTCCAGCATGGCCGGGAATTGTACAGAACTACATTCATGCACGTTGAAGCATTCCGTATGGAGCGTTCCGTATGGAGCGTTCAAGGGACAATATTGAAAGCTCGCATGATACAAAAATAGTCAGTGGTCTAATGACAATAAATATATGTATGCAGAGGAGGCTCCACACACTTGTGGTTGGGGGGGCAAAATATTAGAGATTGGCACACTCCTATGAAATTTGATTTTTTAAGCTATAATACATCATACAAAAAGACTGATTAAAATGTTCCAAAGTGTCTTTTCCTTTCTTCATGTAGTGATACAAAGTCACGTGCCACTTCCTGTAAATTTAGCTTGTCTGTTATGTCTTTATGTATGTGGAGTAACATACAATTGTTTAATCGTTCTTCGGACATTGTTGACCTCAAGTACGATAAAACACGTCTCAATGTTGAAAAACTTCTTTCAGATGTTGAGGATGTGATAGGAACTGTAAGGTAGAGGCGCAATAATTTATGCACCTCAGAGAGCATGGATCGGTAAGCAAGTGTACTCATAGCCTCACAAATAGTTCGAATGCTGGTTACCTTCTTCACAGTTGGTAATGCTTGGTGAATTACATCAACTAGAATTCCAAGATGCTTCTTTAGGCGATCAAAATCTAAGTCACTCTTAAAGACTGACAGTTCAACAACTTTAAACTCTTTGTCAAAACATTCATCATTTGCAGAGTTTAAAAGAAGCGACTCCATTGCAATCATGGGCTTTACCAAGTGCACTTGTTCAAACCTGTCTTCTAACTCTTGAATGAGAATATCACATGCTTCATAGTATATTTTCCGAAAGAAAGCTTCAGCTGAGCTAAATTGGTGTGACTGGCTGGTTTCATACCTACATGGAGCTCTCCTGTACCTAGGTAGCTTAGGATCTCCTACATTCAAACCTTGCACCTCATCAACAGTAGCATGATAGAAGCGGTTGAATTCACTCTCTTGCCTTTGACGCTGATAAAAGGCTCTAGTTGTATGTACTGCTGCTATTGCTTCTTGGATGGTGAGATCCTTAGCTTGAAGGACCTTTGATGTTTCTTCGGCAGTACTAAAGAGGAGATAACCTAATTAGGCCGAAAAAGATCTCAAACTTTTCCAAAGCAGCAAGAACTCCAGCTGCTTTCAACCCATAATCATCACGAGTGGTACGATGAACTTCTTTCATTGTTTCGATAACAGTGACATAATGACTTAATACTGCACCAATAGCTTCAGTTCGTACCGTCCAACGTGTAGGACACAAGGGCTTAATACCACTCCTGGAAGTATTGTCTTGCAACAGTTTAGTAAAAAAGAGATGCTTTCTTTTGGGAGAATAGTTCATTAATTTCACTACTTCTCGGATCAGATCAAGAGCATCTCTCAATAGGTGTATTTGCCTTACAGCATCCTGAAGACAAAGATTTAACGAGTGAGCAAGGCAGTGGACTGGTAGAGCAGCTGGGACTTCATTTCTAAATAAAGTAGCTAAACCCTTTCTCCTCCCTTGCATCATTGCTGCTCCATCATATGCTTGACCACGACATAAGGACAGAGGCAAGGAACACCTAGTGAGCATGTCCTTTAATACTGAAAACAGTGTCCCGGCTTTGGTATCAGGAAGTTTAAACAAGCCAATTGAATCTTCATTAATTACATAATCATCATCTACATACCTTATAGAGAGATTAAATTGCTCTGAGAACGACACATCAGTGGCTTCGTCAGCTATTACAGCATACCAACTAGTCACACACTTCAATATTTTCGCCAAGATTTGCCTCAACACTCCTTGTCCCATTAGGCTTATCAGTTCGTTCACAATGTCATGTGACATATATTTTCCTTCTTTGATCCAACTACTAATATCACTGTTACTACTAGACATCATAGCTAATAACTGGGGTAGGTTTCCTTCTTCTTCACGATGTCCACGTAATGCTAGCCCTTGTCTCAGAAGAAATTTCATACCCTCAAGTTGTTTCAAAAGCCCAGCACGCCGAGACATTTGTGCATTAGCAACTTGAGTACTCAGTTGGGTCGCAATAGATGGATTGTTAAGGGCCTGGAACTTCATCTTAGCTTCAAGATGTGAATCAGAATTCTCATGCGTGCGAAACTTCTCGATAGCCTTTTTATAATTATCAAATCCACTGACCGTAAATGCATCCTCACCCTTCCTTGAAAAGTTAAGCAAGTCATGCCTGTGTGCATATCTACAATAAGCACAGAATACTTTTTTCATGGTGATGCAAAGTGTGAGCCAGTCATATTTATCATACCACACCAGGAGAAATTTCCGATTTTTCTTGACAAATAGACCCAGTATCTCTTTGCTTCTTGGTTGATAGGGTTTTTTGTCATCACTACAGCACTGGCCAGCGCAAAAACCCTTCTCTCTCTCATGGCTGTCACCCATGATTGCTTCTACTTCTGCTCCTACTACTGCTGGTGGATCAAGCATCTGCTCTCCATCTGACAGTGAATCAGCTTCATCTTGTTCACGCTGTTCATGTCTTTCCTCTTCAGTCTCCAAGTTCTTAAAACTCACCAAGACTTCTCTGTCTTTTCATAGCTGCAGCTAACTGCTATGCTCATGTGAAGCTGGTTGTACCTTGTGAGTTGTGACAAACACTTTATTGTGGTTTTGTGGTTACAAAATTATTATAGCACAGCTAAAGCCTGAATTGAGGGGGGGGGGGGCAATGCCCCCCACAATTAATATTGGGGGGGCAATTGCCCCCCCTGCCCCCCCAGTGGAGCCTCCCCTGGTATGTATATGTAGGTTACATAATTGCGTGGATGTCGATACTGGATTTACACAACTGAGGGCCAGAGGCCCGAAGATAGTGTAAGTCACTTACTGACCAAACACAGAGTGGTACAACATCATGACTCTAGGCTATAGGAAAAGCATAAAACTAATCGTGATTGGACAATTCACTTGTTCACTTCGTAGCAGGTGAGTATGAAATACAGTAGAACCTCCCTTATCCGGACTCCCAAGTTATGGGCACCTCCCTCTACCGGGCAGCTGCTATGTATGTACCTTGTGGTTAGGTAAAGTATCCCAACTAGCAAATTTGACAGCTGCTTTTGGATAGGCAGTTCAGCTGGCAGCACTATTTTGAATGCATTCTGAGATATGGGAAAATCTGAGATACGGGCACCCCTTGAAACCAAGGTGCCCGGATAAGAGAGGTTCTACTGTATAGCATTGTGAATTAAGCAATCTGATTGGATAGTTAGAATGTACCATTAATACAAATACATCCATACAGAGAGAGAGGGAGGTAAACTTGCTCAAGCTTCACACACACACACCCCACCCAGAAATAATCTCTAGATATAACCCTGGTAAGTGTGCAAGCATCATACTTTTATTAAACTGACATTCTTAATAGAGAGCAGCTATATATAGTAACGTGTGTGGTACACCGAGATAGGCATTGGAGGAACAAGAGATGTTACTTGTTGGCATATGTACTGTACCAAAGGGTGGGGAGATGGTTATGTACCAGAAGTGATAATTACTAGTGATATTTACTATAGATTTAAATATTTTTCGTAGAAAGTATAAATGTGGGGGGGGGGGGGGGGGTGAATATTTTTTTACCCAAATAGATTGTTATTTATTTGTGTTTAATATTAAGAATGGTAGAAGGTCTTGATGTCTGTGAAGAAGCTTATTGTATTAATAATCAACAGTTGCAGTTTTTCCAGTCGACTTCTAGAAGAAGACAATTCTGTTGAAGCAGATGTTGGTAAGTGGGTGAGACATTTAATGTATGTGTGTTAATACTCTTATGTTTTCCGATGTACTGTGTGTGTGTGTGTGTGTGTGTGTGTTGTGTACAACACAACAGAACTCTTGTAATTGGGACCAAGTAGGGTTCACTAGTGGGGGGAGGGGAGGAATAGTTTTTCCCAACTTTGTAGTGTGCTATTGAGGCATTTTATAGCAATTAATAATTGTTTTGCTACTGCCCAAGTTCCACCCCTCCCCCCTCCTCTTCCCATAATTAATCCCTGGGCAACATCATATTAATCTTATTATAAAGTTGTGCCAGCTGTAGCCATTCTTTTGCTTGTACTGCAGATTGGAGGAGTGGAATTATCACCAAGATGGTTGGCTATGTGTGGGAGGGGTGTAATCATTGTTGTGTGGGTGTGGTCATTGACATGGTCAAATTATAGGTGTGGTCTGTGTGGGTGTACTACTGTGGTAGGTGCGGTCATGGGGCATGGGGGGGGGAGGGGGAGTGTGGCAATGTTTTAGATTATTGCCTAGTAGAATTGTAGGTGTGGTCATTGCTAAGGTCATTAATGATTGTTGTCATGTGTGGGAGTATTGCCATGGTGGGCATGGTCATATGCAGGTGTTTTGCTATGGTGGGTGTGGCAATGTGTTGGAGTGTTGCCAAATGAAATTTTAGGTAGGCAAAGTCAACATTTTAAAGGCAGGGCTTCATACAGAGGGGGGTGGCCCTGGAATTCCCCCCTCCCCCCCCAAGAAATCTGAATTTTTAATTATAATTATAAATGGTAACTCAGAGCAAAATTCTTTTTCATTATTAAAAAATGTAAACCAAAGCACAATTCTTCTACTTTTTTGTTTGAAAATCTCTAGAACTTCATCAAAGTTTACAGCCAAAAGTTCAGGGCCTCAATGGCAATTCTTATGAGCTGACGAAGGTTTTAGTCAGTGATACTGCTGCGTATACGGGTCTTAATGAGCTTCATATGTAGCTGGAAGATCTTTCAACTGATGCTGTTCCAAGGAAGGACGAGGAGTGTGTTCAAAAGTTTAAATGTTTCTGAAAAAATCCCCGTATACCTCTGAATTTTAACAGTGGATAAAGCAGCTAATATTAGCATTACCTCCTCCCCCCCCCCAGAAAAAAATCCTGTATGAAGCCCTGAAAGGGGTTTGTCATTTTCAGGAAATTGATGAATATTTGGAGTAAATTTCTCCACTAAGATTATAACAACTTTGGAAGGGAGGAGGCAGGAGCCTAAACCCCTTACAATTGGCTAAAAATCCCTGTCTACTGCATTGTAGAACATGTTATCACTTGTGGTGGCTTTAAAATATTCCGTGAAGTGACTCACTTATGTAATTTTATTATTTTATTTTTGAAGTAGCTTCAGCTGGTAATTCCTCTGTGTAATTGAATAGTTATGATAGTCTTTGTAGCCACATGACTGGTCCACCCAATGATAGTGAGTGTTCATTACTCCTGCGAAACACTCTGAAGTCTAACCCTCCAAACCCCCTCCCCCTCTCCTACCAACACACAACACACAGACACTACACACACACACACACACACATGCACACGCATACACACACGCACGCACATGCATACACACATACACAAGCATACACACACGCATGCACACATGCATATACACACATACACATACACACATGTAATACTCAAGTGGACACTACACAGACTCACACACATGCACACTTCTATGAGCTGCAGACTATAAAAGTTAATCAATTATGTCATTTGTACACTCATCTCATTCGTTTATTTTATTTTTATGTCACCCATGCCTAATTACTTGCTGAGTCATGCTCAATAAGGGGTCACGTGAGGGTCGTGTTGTTTGAGTTGATTTGAATGATAAATTGAATGAACTGTCTAATAAGTCCTCCTAACTAACCTCAGTCGTACCGCTTACTACTTGGCGCTCCATTATACGCCTACTTGGCAGCACCCTGAGAGGTGGTCCTCGTCCTACCACTTTGACTTTTATTTTCCCTCCAGTGATGTGTACTGCACCAACTCCTTCCTATTTATGTCCTAGTCTTATTGAAACTACTGTGGTGTGGGTGGGTGGGGTTCTTTGCCACTAGCTGTCCGCTGTCTAACTCCCTTTGCTGTGTGACGCGGGCTGCACTGTGCTTTTATTGGAGCTGCCCAACCCATGGCCCACACGTTCTCTACTACACATGCTCCCTACCCCATGGCCTGTTAACCCTTTACCTTTGCACTTCCAGTGCTGCAATTTGAGTTTCTGATCCAGACTTCTTCACCCACTACCCATATTCAATATTATTTAATGTTATTGGACATCTAAACCAGAACATTTCATTGTAGCTGCAGAATTTTTTTGTTGTTTTTGTTGTTGTCTACTTTAAACAATATAGTGAGGAGGTTTTTGTGGGCGGAGAAAGGGGGTTGGGGGGAATGTTATTTTGGGGGGTGTGTGGACACCTCTGTTTGGGGGAGGAAGAACTCAGTTTAGTGTGAGGGTGGAGTCCTAGTGTCCCTTTCTCCTCAGTATCAAGTACTGCATTGTTGTACTCACTTCTTCAGGTACTCACTTCTTCAGACTCTTTTTGTGTGTATAGTAAGTCTCTATTTCTGATGGCTCCTATTTGAGTGTGTATTTTCATAAAAATGATGATAAAATATTTTATTAACACATTCAATGGCTGTGTACTGCCACATAACAGCTGTTTTACAATGGCTGTAAATAGCAGTGTTGTGTGTGTAGGTAGTAAATATCAGTTACATCTTTTTTTCTTTTTTAGCAACTTGAAAATGGCTCTTTGGAATCGTCGGCTGCAGGAGCTAACAGTACCCATTAGTTCTGTGGGATAGTTGTGGGCATACACCCACATGAAGCAGATGAAGGAAAGAGCAAAGAGAGGAAAGAGAAGAATGAAGTAGAGAAATGTAGAGTAAAGAATACAGATAGAAGATAAAGATATAGAACGTATAAACATTATTTCACGCATGTCATTTAGTACATTATTTCACGCATGTCATTTAGTTACCTTCATCTCACGCATGCCTAATACAGGAACTTGTTGATCTATAGAGCATTTCGTTTATATCATTCTGATTGGTCGTTTTTGTCATCATCTCATTGGTTGTTGCTATTGGTTGGGTGGAGTCAGGACTAGGTATATATTCTGTGCCATGTGCTGACTACACCAGAGTTTCAATTACACTTAACCTAAGCTAAGCTAAGCTAAGTTGAGGGTAACAATTCGTTGACTGGGGAACGACTACGGTTGATAGTCCTCAGGTTGATTCTCTCTGGTGGCAGCGTACCTTGCTGTTATCAGGTAGAGAGTACGAAGCGATCTACGGATCAGCCGAGCGCTCCTACATATGGTGGCAGCGGTGGGATCCTAACAGACTGCGGACTGAAGGGATTCTGGACTCTGGGAGGGAGACGTCCTTTTCCGGAGATCCTCGAACGAGAACCAACTACCCCCGTCTACGGACGTGAGATCGAGCAACCTTGCTTCGGCAGTGGGAGCATTTTTTTCAAGCGACCTTACTACGGTAGTGGAAGCGGCAAGGTCATCTTGCTAGGGCAGTGAAGTCATTTACAAGTTTACCTTGCTACGGCAGTGGCGAACGCAGTGGACTCGTGTTGCGACGCGGGCTACTTGGAGTTTGGAGAGAAGTACACAGGCAAAGGGTTGTTTTCTGCGGGATCCGGAGAGTATCTGGCCGACCCTGAGAATTGGCATTTCGTGGTCTAAGTTGTTGTCTTGTCTTGTGATTTTGAAGTGTAAAGTTAAATTGCCACCTCTAAGTTCTAATTTTTGTTGTTACTTTGATTGTTTGTGCAACTTGTTTGTTCTTGTGTTTTGAACTTGATTAAATTTGTAACCACTCTTATTCATTTATTGATTTTTGTATTCACAGGTATCCAGCAGAGGACGAGTCAGCTTGCCCTTCTATGACGGAGCCTGGGACTGGTGAGGGGAGGAAGAGGACGGAGAAGTCTCCTGGAGTAGCCAACGGTGGATCTTACCGACCCCATAAGAAGCCAGTGATTGAAGAGAGATCACCATATCCGTTTAGGTCATCAGAGGCGAAGCACACTGAGGTAGTAGAGTCTGAGACCCAGGTGATAGAAGAAGTAGAGGTAGAAGTGGTTAGGGAAGATATGGCAAGAAGAGAGGAGACTGAATTGACACCGGCTGCATTTTTGCAGTACCTGCAAAGGAAGGATGAGGAGGATAGAAAAGAACGAGCTAAAATGATAGAGTTACAGAGACTTGCATTTGAGGAGGAGAAGGAGCGGCATAGAGTGGCTGAAGAGAGGCTTTTGGCCAGGAGAGAAGAAGAGGAGCAAAGACGCCGGGAGGAGGATGAAACCCGACGCAGCGTGGAGGATGCACGGCGACGGAATGACCGACGTGAGGACAACCGTGCGAGAGAAAGACGTGAGCTGTTGCAGGAAAAGTTGAAAGGTTTGGGAATGTACAAGGAGGGTACAGAGTTAAGTGCATATTTGGAGAAATTTGAGAGAATAATGAGGATGGGAGAAGTCAGTATGGATAGTTGGGGTGATAGGTTATACCCTAAGTTGACGGAAGCCCTGTGTAAGAGGATGACAAAAGATCTAGAAGACGGAGAGAAGTATGATGTTATTAAGAAGGGATTATTAAAGGCTGTGGGGGAAACAGCCATCACATATGGAAACCAATTGTTGTGTGCAAATAGTGATGTATTTAAGAGTATGTCTGCCGGTGGTATAGCGGATTGGCTGGTTAGGGTGACCAGTGGCATGTTTCAGGAGTGTAACTCGGTAGAAGACTGTACTGTGGCTGCAGCATTGGCAGTCCTGAGGAATTGTCTGCCTGAGAGTGGCAAGACCTTTATTGATGCTAAGAAGATTGGGAAGTGGGGGGTATTGAGAGAGTCATTAGAAGACTGGATGTCTGGAAGACAGCCGGGAAACTATTTTAGGAGTTTAGGCAGTGGGCCTGTAGAGAGTAGTAGTAGCAGAGGCTACAGGGGTTACAGAGAAAAGGAGAGTACGTATGGGCAGAGTGGTAAGTCCCAGAGTTTTGTTGGGGATCGAGTGGGGGGAAATACTAGGGATCGAGTGGGGGGAAATACCGGGTTTGTAGTTACTTGCTATAGTTGTGGTGAGAAGGGCCATAGGGCGAGTGAATGTAAAAAGGATAAGTCAGGAGCTAGTTACGTGGCAAGAGTGCCAACGTGTTACACATGCGGGAAGAGTGGGCATAAGAGTCCGGAATGTACGAGCAAGAAGGGGGCAGTGGCTGTTAAGAAAGAGCCTCCCACTAAGTTATCTGTGCTTAGGCAGGCTAAGTCGGGGGTTCAGTTGAACGTGGCTGTAGGTAGTGTGAGTGGAGTCGAGACTGCGGTGTTGATCGACTCAGGAGCTGAGCTAGCCTCTGTTCCCAGGGCATTAGTCCCTGAAGGGGTTGTGTGGGAGAAAGATGTAATGGTGAGAGGTTATGGAGGTGTGGAGAGATTGCACAAGTGTTTTATGTGTGAGTTTGTTATTGGGGGGTTTAGGAAGGTAGTCAAGACGGTTGTAGATGAGAGTGAACCGTTAGGTGTATCGTGTTTAGTGCCGGTCTCTCTGGTAGATGACCAGGAGGCTGCGGCTTACAGGGAAGCTATCAGAGCTTACAGAGATGGGGAGAAAGCTGATGTCAATGTGTTGACAAGGAGCATGGCTAAGAGAGAGTCAGAGTTAGATGAGTGCGATGAGGAAGTCGATAGTTGTGAGGCTTGGGATGTGATTCCTCCAGAGGGTGAGTGTGCGCATGAGCCCAGTGATCCTGTGAGTAGCCAGTCTGAACCCTTAAATATGCCTGAAACTGTGAGTAAGGTGGGGGATGACCATGGGGTGGATGATGCGGAAGGTTCGCCTGAAGCTGAGCAGCCCCAGGCGAAAGCAGGGGAGGATGGAGACAAGGGGAGTGCTATTCCTCTTGAGAAGTTAGTCACTAGTGAGTCTGTGCATAGTAAGCTTGGGGAGATAGCCAGCGAGATTGGACCTGTTAGGGAAGGTCAGGAGAAGGAGAGTTTGGAGAGAGAGATTAAGGAAGATCCCAGTTTAAGGGAATGGAGGGAATTGGCAGATAGAAAGGAGCGTGGATTTAAATGGAATAGGGGTGTATTGGTTAGGGAATTGTATGTTACATGGGATGAGTTTCGTGAAGTGTTAGTGTTACCAACAAGTATAAGAGAGAGAGTGCTTGTCTTAGGACATGACCGTAATGGACACCTTGGGGCTGAGAAGGTGTCCAAGTTGGTAGGTAGGTATTTTGTTTGGCCTGGTATGGTGAGAGAGATTGTTAAATATTGTAGAAGTTGTGAGAAATGTCAAGTGAGAAGTAAGTATAAGCCGAGAAGAGCTCCGGCTGTAGAACAGCCAGTGTTGGCCGAGCCATTTGAGAATGTGGCTATAGATCTAGTGGGGCCACTCCCAAAGGGGAAGGGAGGTTGCAGATATATTCTAACATACATTTGTTTGGCAACGAGATGGCCAGAGGCAGTGCCCCTTCGTAGCATTACAGCTAAGTCAGTGGTAGAGGGGCTATGGAGTATTTTCTCCAGGACTTCGGTCCCGGAGGTGGTCCTTAGTGACCAGGGTAGCCAGTTCTGCGGCAGGGTTATGGGACAGTTGTGTTCCTGGCTCGGGGTGGAGAAAGTTAAAACATCTCCCTATCACCCCGAGTCAAACGGTTGTGTCGAGCGTATGCACGGCACAATGAAGAGTGTTTTAGGGAAGTGTTTGGATGAAGGTTTGGATTGGGTAGAGCAGCTGAATTTTGTCATGTTTGTTTTGAGACAGATGCCTCATAGAGATTCGGGGTACAGCCCATTTGATTTAGTTTATGGGTTTCGGGTAAGAACGCCTTTAGACGCCCTGTATCATGGGTTATACGAGACTGATTCCAAGAAGCTTAATGTGTGTGAGTGGGTGTTGAGAATGTCAGAGAGGTTAGAAAGCCTCAGAGATAGCGCGGCCTTAGGTATGGCCAAGGGAAGAGAGAGTAGGATACAGTATTTGAATAGGGGGACCAAGTTGAGAGTGTTTGATAAGGGTGATCATGTGTTGTACCGTGTGCCAGGTATGACCTGTAAATTGTCAGATTCGTGGCAAGGTCCATATGTGGTAGTTGAGAGAGTAGGTGCTGTAAACTATAGAATTGGGAAGATCGGGAAGGTCAAGCACAATAAGGTAGTGCATGTGAACTGCTTGAAAGCATTTAAGGAGAGAGCTGAGATAAAGAGATTGGATGTTGTGATTGAAGAAGAGAGTGAGAGTAGTAGTGTATTGAATGGTGTATGTGAAGGGTTTGTTGAGTGTGAATTGGACGAATTACTGAGCGATTACAAAGACGTATTTTCTGACAGACCTGGATACACTGATCGTGTTGTGTTGGAGATTAAGACGAGTGAAGGAGAACCTATTAGGCAGACGCCTTATTCTGTCCCTTTAGGTATTAGGGATAAAGTACGGAAGGAGCTAGATAGCTTGGTGGAGCAAGGCATCATTGAACGGTGCCAGAGTAACTGGGCCTCACCATTGGTCCCAGTCCGGAAGCCTGACGGTAGTGTCCGTCTTTGTGTTGATTATAGACGGCTCAATGAGAGAACCATCAAGGAGCCTTATTACATTCCCTCATTTGATGAGATGGTTGAAAAGGTTGGGTCTGGTTGTCTGGGAGTCCTGAAACTCCAGACAACGGAAGTCAGCACAAGTCAAGCGCCTGATGCTGCAGCAACCTGAGCCACTCCCCTGCAGCTCCTGAGCTCCTATAGACACTTGTCACAGACTATTAACACCTCACCATATATGTATGCTTGTTTATTCTAAGTCTTAGCCTAAGTTCTAATACAGTGCACCCTTTACCTAATACGTGTCTCATTAATGATATTCATCACCACCCTTTCCCCACTGCTCTCTCCGTGCTGCTGGGTCCTTATAAGTGTTGTTCTTATCATAGATTAAATGTTGCTTTACCTCTGACTCGCTCTTAACACCATTAGGGTTATTGCGCGCTTGTAGTCTTGTGTCTGCGACTGCAAGCCACACCCGGCCAGCGGAAGGAGGCGCATCTAGACTGCGCTGAGTTATTGTACAGCACCATTGAAGTTGGGCGGAGATATTGTGACCCGCCCATTGTTGGTCCTTCGAGCATTTGAAACGGCCAGCCGACAGGACTTCGCTACTCCACCCCGTGGACCACGCCCCTCTAAGAAGTTCACCCGTTGGTTAGAGGTCACCCTTTGGCTCCTGCTCCGCCCTCCCCTGCCACACCTTCAAATCGACTTCCTTCGATTTCGCTCCTTACCTTCCAATAGACTTTGACACCTTCAATTAACGCTTCCATCAATCATGGACGAGGCATCTCCATCCGACTCCGCAGAGCTCAATCAGAAACTCAAGAGGTTGCGCACGCATCGCAACTTCAAGAGGAACTCCATCAACAAGCTCGTCGATAGAATTCAGAAGCTTTGCAACGCCGATCCAGACTTGCTGGACTCGATGACCCTCAAAAACACCACCAAAGAGCTTGACACCTTAGTCAGAGCCCACGAAGACTTTCAGGCACAGATTTTGGATCTGCTGGTCGACGACGAAACTGCCTACGCCGTCGAAGCCAAAGCCGTGGACGACTTTGAGAACATTATCGCAGACATGAACATTACCATTTCAGTCCTTGAAGAACGACGTCGTCTGTGGTCAGACACTAACTGCTTAGTTTCCGAGATGGAACGACTGCTGGCTCTCACCGCCTCCCCCTCGCCTGGAGCGGAGACAAGATATCAGACCTTCAAGAGAGACTGTGCGCCGTTCCTCAACTCAGCCAAGGGCCACAGAGACATTCCTGCCTTCGCGGAAAGATTCCGCTCCTTTCAGGATGCATGTAAGACTTTATTTGATCATTCTGTATTGCCTGTATCTACCTCTGCAGCTCCACCTTCAACCACACCTGCGGCCTCTGGATATCATCACGCCCTGCGTATCGACGTTCCGACGTTCGACGGCGATCCGGAGAACTGGGAACAATTTGAATCGCTCTTCCGATCCACCGTCAAGAACCGTGCCAAAGGCTACGAGAGCATGGAGATCCGCGGCCTTCTCCGAAGCGCGGTGAAACCTGAACAGGCAAAACTTCTCCTCCACAACCTGACAGACACAAAGTGCGACCTGGATTCGATGCTTGCTGAGCTGAAGACAGTGTATGGCGCTCCCACTGTGGTCTGTCCCATCCTCACAAAGAAGATTCAGTCAGTGACATCCCTCTCCTTCGACTATCAAAGCATGTCGGCATTCTATAACTCAGTTTGCCTTCCTTGGCAACGCTTCACCTCGATTGCTGGGACAGACTCCTCCGCTTTCCTGGCAACGATTGCTGTCCAATATATGACCGACCCCTGCAGACAGGAATGGCTGAGATCTGGGTGCACCACATCTGTACCGAGCATGGACAAACTCATCGAGTTTGTGAAGAAGTGGATGGCCAACTTCCAGTCCTCCGGACCCTCCCTTCACACTCGCTCCAAGGATCCTGCCGGCACTCTCCTCACCTCCTTTTCTACAGCCTCGACCACTCCTTCCTCCTCCAAAGCCTCGACCACTCCTTCCTCCTCCAAACCGCCCATTCGCAGAGCCCCTGCCGGATGTATTGCGTGCGGTGAGTCTCACCGACTGATGAGGTGCGAGACATTCCGTCTCCTTGATGTCTCGCGCCGTAATCAACTGGTTAGAGACAAGAAGTTGTGCATTAATTGCTTCTCCACCTCCCACGGCTACAAGAACTGCCCCAATCAGCATTCTTGTAAGACGTGCAGTGGTCGCCACCACATCCTCCTCCATAAAGACAAGGATGGTGCCAGTCCTGGATCTGCTGCCACTCCTACCCCGGCGCCCCCAGCGATGTCTTCCACTCCTGCCTCTTCACCTTCAGACGGCTCACCTGATGTGGATGTCGCACTTCCACGAGACCCTCGTTCCCTGTACACGGCGGTGGTGACTCTTGAGCACAATGGCAGGAGTTTCCGTGCTCGAGCACTCCTTGACAGTGGTGCCTCCATTGCTGTCATGTCTGAGCAACTCGCTGGGAATGCTGGTCTTGCTCGTGTTCATGAACGCCTTCCTGTTGAGGGTATTGGCGGGGTAACTCACAGTAAGTTTGGTGTAGTTGCTCGGATCACCTCCCGCAGTGGTACCTTCACGACGCCCTCGATTGCCTTCACGGTCATTCCTCGCCTGAAGAAGCTTGACCGCCCCAAGGATGCTGACACTGTACAGAGCAACCCTGCCTTTGCCGCCTTCCTCCTAGCCGACCCTGAGCTAGGTGGTGATGTGGACATGATCCTGCCTCTGTCTGTGACCAGTGACTTGACTACCGGACTTCCATTTACCATTGAAGGATTCCATGCCTTGCCTACCTGCCTGGGTCTTTGCCTTTCTGGGCCCACTGTCGAACCTCTGAGTAGCCCTCGTGTACTTTCCTTGGTGCCTGACACCCTGGTGGATGACCTCAGCCGCATGTGGGAACTCGACCGTGTTCCTGAAGCCCCTACCTTGTCTCCTCAGGACGAGAAGGCCGTCAATGACTTCAATTCATCCTATAAGTTGGCTGATGGTCGCTTTCACGTCCGACTCCCTAGGGTTTCCGATCCGCCTGAACTCGGTGACACTCGTCGGATGGCCATCTCCAGGCTGCATGCCAACGAACGCTCCCTGTCAGCGAAAGGCAAGCTGGAGGCCTTCAACGTTGTCATGACTGAGTATCTCACCTTAGACCATGCAGAGATTGTGCCTTTCTCTGAACTCACTCGTCAACCTCAGTGCTACCTGCCAGTGCACGGTGTCTTTAAGGAGACGTCCACCACCACCAAGGTTCGCGCTGTCTTTGACGCATCTGCCAGATCCTCCAACGGGGTCTCCCTTAATGACACCCTCCTGGCAGGACCTGCCCTCTACCCGCCTTTGGTAGATGTGCTCCTGAAATTCCGTCTCCACGCCATCGCCATGAGCTCCGACATTTCCAAAATGTTTCGGGAAATCATGCTCCTTCCCTCAGAATGCGACTACCACCGATTCCTGTCCCGGGACCCAGGTGGCAAGATCCTAGACTGCAGGATGAAACGCCTCACCTTTGGGGTCAAATCCAGCCCTTACCTAGCCACCCAGGTGTTGCGCACTCTTGCAGACCTTCACATCTCATCCCACCCCCGGGCAGCAGACGTCATCCATTCTGCCTTCTATGTGGATGACTGCCTCACCAGTATGCCTGATCTTCCCTCAGCAGTGGACTTGAGGGGGGAGCTGTGTGACCTGCTCTCCAGTTCTGGTATGACGCTGCGCAAATGGCGCTCAAACTCAGCAGACCTCCTAAGCACCGTGCCTGATGATCTCCGAGAACAAGCTGAGGATGACACCGTCAACATTGCCCCACCTCATGAAGCCCACAAGGCCCTTGGGATCCATTGGGATACTCGGTCCGACTGCCTGTTCGTTGCGGTTCCTCCCTCACCAGACCCTTCCAAGCCGGTGACTAAGAGAGTCATTGCTTCAGGCACTGCTGGGGTATTTGACATTCTTGGTCTTCTGTGCCCCACCATCATCCAAGCCAGAATTTTGTTCCAGGAGACGTGGAAGCTGAAGCTCTCCTGGGATAAACCCGTTCCTGACCATGTTCGCGACAGATGGACGGACTGGATTCAAGATCTGCCGCTCCTCAACCGTCATCCCATTCCTCGTCGACTTGCCAAGTCAGACTCTCCTGCCGTCTCCACACAGCTGCATGGCTTCTCCGATGCCTCGACAGTTGCGTATGGAGCCTCCATCTACCTGAGATCAGTTCACCAAGACTCCTCAACTTCCATCACCCTGGTTCTCGCCAAGGCAAGGGTACTTCCTGTCAGACCCATAACGGTGCCTCGGGCGGAACTCACAGGTGCAGTTCTGCTGACAGAGATGCTAGCACACACCGCTGAACTCCTCGTCATCCCGCTGACCGACGTCTTTGCCTGGACAGACTCTGAGATTATCCTTCATTGGCTGCCAAAGACCCCCAATCAGCTGGACAGATTCGTATCACATCGTATATATCGCATCCAACAACTCCTTCCTGGTGTTACGTGGCGTCACGTCGTCTCCGAGCACAACCCAGCCGACCTTGCGAGCAGGGGTGTGCCGGGGAGTGTCTTGATCACGTCAGCACTCTGGTGGTCGGGACCACCCTGGCTGCCTCTGCCGCAGGTCGACTGGCCTTTATCCAAGTTGTCGAAACCTCCTGCTCCTGTCTTCGCGGTTTCCATCAAACCTTCGCTGGATCTTCCTGCTCCTCAGAAGCGATTCCTCGCCTCACTCTGGACGAAGTTCTCCTCTTTTTTCGTTCTTGTTCGTGTTGTTGCCTGGATCAAACGTTTCGCTCGGAATGTCAGGCAGTCGACGCTGACTTCTGGTCCCCTCACCTTTGAAGAAATCGAGTCCTCCAAGTCATCCCTGTATCTGCTCTCCCAGCGAGACAGCCTGCCGGAGGTCGTCAAAGCTGCTGAGAAGGGCGACACCCTGCCTCTTTCTCACTATCTCTCAAAATACTCCATCACCTTCCATCCTAAAGGACACGTCGTTGTGCAGAGCCGAGTTCGTGATCCTGAATCTCCTACTAGGCCTCTCCGTCTCACCATCCTGCATCCAAAGTCTCCGCTGACCAAGCTTCTGCTAACATCCCTTCACAGTGTCTATAGTCACGCTGGCCCTACAGCTATGGCTTCTATCCTCGCATCATCCTTTGTCATCCCAAACCTTCGCAACCTGCTGAAACATGTCAGCAGGTCTTGCCTCACCTGCCAGAAGGCGTATGCCCGACCCCTCTCGCACATGATGGGCATGCTGCCTGAAGCTAGAACCACTCCAGCCCCTCCCTTCTGGCGTACAGGCGTTGACTTTGCTGGCCCTTTGACTCTTCGCCTGGGTCACACCCGCAAGCCGGCTCTTGTCAAGTGCTACGTGGTCGTCTTTGTTTGCCTCACCACCAAAGCGGTGCACCTTGACCTGTGCTCCTCCCTCGCCACCTCGGACTACCTCGCCGCCTTCCAACGTTTCGTCTCTCGCCGGGGCTGCCCTGCAGAAATGTTCAGCGACAACGGCTCAAACTTCCAAGGCGCCCGGGAGGAAATCCGCCAACTTCAGAAGCTGACCGGATCCAAGGCCACCCAGGAAGCCGTGCAAGCCTTCACTACCGAGAGACAAATACGATGGCACCACATCCCTCCTCGGGCTCCCCACTTCGGGGGTCTGTGGGAGGCGGCAGTAAAGGCGATGAAACTACTCCTGAGGAAGAAGGTTGGACCTCATGCCCTCCGCTGGGACGAGCTCTACACCGTCCTGACGGAGGCTGAGGCCATCCTCAACAGCCGACCCCTTGCTCCACTCCATGCAGAGACAGCCACCGAAGGTGCCTTCCTGACTGCTGGGCACTTTCTCATAGGCCGCCCCTTAGCGGCCCCTCCGGAGCCCTTAGCCTCCACCAGTCCACTATCCAACCTACGACGCTGGAACCTTGTGCAGCGCATCAAGGCCGACCTCTGGAAGTCCTGGTCTTCCTCTTACCTTGCCTCCATGGCAGCCAGATCAAAATGGAGAAAGCCTGGACACCAACTCTAACCCGGCGATCTTGTTCTCATCCGAGATGAAAGTCTCAAGAATCGAGACTGGCCTCTAGGACGAATCGAAGCCATCCATCCCGGCGACGACGGCACGACTAGAGCAGCCACCATCCGATGCCATGGAAAGAGCTACTTGAGGGCAACGAGACGTCTGGTCCCTCTCCTGCTGGACAGGGAACCTGCTCCTCCATCTTCTCCCCCCGGGAGTATGTCTGGGAGTCCTGAAACTCCAGACAACGGAAGTCAGCACAAGTCAAGCGCCTGATGCTGCAGAAACCTGAGCCACTCCCCTGCAGCTCCTGAGCTCCTATAGACACTTGTCACAGACTATTAACACCTCACCATATATGTATGCTTGTTTATTCTAAGTCTTAGCCTAAGTTCTAATACAGTGCACCCTTTACCTAATACGTGTCTCATTAATGATATTCATCACCACCCTTTCCCCACTGCTCTCTCCGTGCTGCTGGGTCCTTATAAGTGTTGTTCTTGTCATAGATTAAAGGTTGCTTTACCTCTGACTCGCTCTTAACACCATTAGGGTTATTGCGCGCTTTTAGTCTTGTGTCTGCGACTGCAAGCCACACCCGGCCAGCGGAAGGAGGCGCATCTAGACTGCGCTGAGTTATTGTACAGCACCATTGAAGTTGGGCGGAGATATTGTGACCCGCCCACTGGTCGCGTGCTTTCAAAGATAGATTTGGCAAAGGGTTTTCACCAAGTGGTGGTGAAGGAGGAAGACCGTGACAAGACTAGTTTTGTTTGTCCATTTGGCAAGTTTAGGTATAGAAGGATGCCTTTTGGGCTTACTAACGCGCCTTCTGTGTTCCAACGTTTGATGGAGGAGGTGCTTGTGGAGTGTGTTGATTTTGCTCGGGTGTATATTGACGACATCCTTGTTGTGTCATCGTGTTGGAGTGAGCATGTTGTACATTTGAGAAGAGTTTTGGATGCTTTAAGAGATGCTGGCCTTACTTGTAAAAGGGCCAAGTGCCAGTTTGGCAAGAGAACTCTCGAGTTTTTAGGTCACCTGTTAGGAGATGGTAAGGTGACTGTTCCTGCTGCTAGAGTTGCAGCTATTCGAGACCATCCTGTTCCAAAAACCAGGAGGCAGCTCAGAGCCTTCTTGGGGTTAGTAGGGTTCTATCGGAGGTTTATTTCGGATTTTCATCGATGGTCCTCTGTCCTCACTCCTCACACGTCTGCGGCAATGTCTGGGGGGGTGAGTTGGTCGAATTCAATGCTGGATGCATTTTATGGTTTGTGTCATTCTTTGTCTGAGTCAGTGTGTTTACATGTTCCGTGTGTTAGTGATGTTTTTGTACTAGACACGGATGCCAGTTCAACGGGTGTGGGTGCCGTGCTTTCTGTGATTCGTGGAGAGGAGAAACTTCCTGTGGCCTTTTATTCCAAGCAACTTCATGGTGCCCAGAAGAATTATAGTGCCCAAGAACTTGAGGGTCTGGGTATATACGAGTCAGTGAGACATTTCGCCTATTTCCTATATGGCCGTCATTTTACTGTTGTGACCGATCACAAAGGTTTAGTTGGGATGATGTCGAAGAGTCAAGTTAATAGACGTATTTTGAATTGGAGCATGAAACTGTCTATGTTTAATTTTAGTGTTGTTTATCGTTCGGGTGCGGACAATGTGGTCGCAGATAACCTTAGCCGTTGCAGAGATTCATCAGATGTCAGTGCTGATGACACCCGTCGTTTTAAGGAGGGGGGAGATGTGGGCATACACCCACATGAAGCAGATGAAGGAAAGAGCAAAGAGAGGAAAGAGAAGAATGAAGTAGAGAAATGTAGAGTAAAGAATACAGATAGAAGATAAAGATATAGAACGTATAAACACTATTTCACGCATGTCATTTAGTACATTATTTCACGCATGTCATTTAGTTACCTTCATCTCACGCATGCCTAATACAGGAACTTGTTGATCTATAGAGCATTTCGTTTATATCATTCTGATTGGTCGTTTTTGTCATCATCTCATTGGTTGTTGCTATTGGTTGGGCGGAGTCAGGACTAGGTATATATTCTGTGCCATGTGCTGACTACACCAGAGTTTCAATTACACTTAACCTAAGCTAAGCCAAGCTAAGTTGAGGGTAACAATTCGTTGACTGGGGAACGACTACGGTTGATAGTCCTCAGGTTGATTCTCTCTGGTGGCAGCGTACCTTGCTGTTATCAGGTAGAGAGTACGAAGCGATCTACGGATCAGCCGAGCGCTCCTACAATAGTGTCCTGTCAAGTTCATAGCTACTGTTATCAATACTGAATTGTTTCATTGTGTTCATTTTATGATATATATATATGTTAATAAATTATTTGTTATTAAAATTTAAAACGTATATGCCATTTTACATGCGTTCCGCTAAAATAGGAATTTCTTCTGCCACACATAAATAGGTGAATGATGAAAATAGCACTAAAATTATCTGACTTATACAGTCACAAGTACAGTATCATCTTGTCTGTTGAGATCTGATGGGATGCTGGTTCCATGGAACATAGGGCAAGTGCTGAGACATTTATTTGCCTAGTGAAGTACATGCTACAGTGAAAAGCTGGTCAGAGTGAAAACTCAAGTGCAGAAGTGGGTCATCAATAGTTGTTGAGAGACCCACCATCTTAAGGGTGCTGCGACAACGCCCACGCACATATTCACAATAATTGGATTTTGGTTGCTAGGGATTACTAACTTTTTTCTTGGTGTTTGTAGAGCTCCAACTAAGGGTGGATCCTAAAGAGTACTGCTAATGGACTAACTAAATAAAAAGAACGGGCCTTGGGAGCCTGTTTCGTTCAAGTTACGAGCTCCTCAGCCTCAAGTATATAATCCACAACTCCTCCGCGGGTGCCGTCGCTGACGAACCCATTCTTCGTCTACTGCTACATTTGTTGATTGTCTTCAAAACCTTCGTTGTACTTTTTCTCAATTCTGCTTTGTTTTGTCTAGTTGACTGTGCTGATTTGATCCTCGCGGCAGCGCGCCCGAATTTTTTTCTTTCAAAAAAAATTGCAACGAACATTTTGTAGCTAAGGTCATAGTCAGCCTGTGTACGAAATTTGGAGTCATTTCTACTCGTAGTTTCTGAGAAGAAACACAAAATAGACTCCAGGACTAAAAATTAGTCCACGCGATCTTTTGGCAGAGACTTGATTACTTTCAAACCACACCCACAACAGATTCAATTAATTCCCGCGGGAAAGTGAGTTCCAGGTGCTCTCTAACTTTCGGGCGCCTACCGGTTAGCAAACCAGTTATCTGGCCGCCTTTCCTTCTCGATGATAAGCCCTACTGAAACGAGTGTGAGGAGATTATTGTAGTCTAGTTAATAGTGTCTTTCTCGGCATGGTCAGGTAAGGGAAGCCTTTTATCAAGCTAGCTAGATGCATATTCAGTGTGTGTATGTACCTATAATAGATTAGTGAACCATTTTTGCTGCTGGAAAACTCTACAGTTTCAGTTTGTGTACAGTTTTCTGTACTTAGCTATTCACTTCATTTGTTTATTCATCCTTACTTAGCTAGCTACATCACAAAATATTCATCTATATTTAGCTGGCTATTTCAAAATATTTTTTATATAAAATAAGTATCATTATTATTATATACATTCATAAAAATTATCACTGGTCATCACAATACTGTAAAATAAAAAAATCATGAGTGATATATCAGGAAGAAGTTTTGCACAAGAACACAAAATTAAAATAATGGAGTCATTAGTGCGGTATTATTTACCTGTCAAAGCTTGGATACAATCTGGGATCCAGTGTCTGCTCTAGGGAGAAACAATACTGATAAAGTAAGCCAAGAAATACTATATCAAAACTGCTGCGCTCTTTACAAACTTATAGCGGGGGCGGGGCCTCGGTTAGTTTATCAATTGGTAGGCCGGAAGCTTTGAATTACCCGCGCAAGCTAAGTTAGCGGTTGTTTTTACTAATGCGAGCATGGCGGATTTTTGTGGTTATTTGTGGTGCGCGCGCGTTGCTATGTCGCAGCACCCTTAATTCAACCAGTAAATCGTCATTAAACTGTCAGGTGCAGTTATAGTTATGCAGTGCAGTATCTTCTCCTAAATCTTGTGGCTGGTATGCAGCAGCAGTCTTGGAGTGGGCATGGGACAATTAACCAGACTTTGAATTTCATTTTTCTGTTATAAGTATAACAACAAGTGTTACTCATCAGTAGCTACTACTATAGGTAAGGTTTATGATACCCTACACAGAAATAACACCTTGCATTAATAGGGAATTGAACATTACATAAGTAAGCAGGAAAAAGTCAAGTGCATGTTTTAGTTTACATATTATATAGCACCACATGTAAAAGCAACACACCCACACTCAGGGCCGTAGGAAGCTAGTTTGAAATGGTACGGCCAAAGAAACCACACCCACTCATTATTAATATTATGTATTTTTAGATCGATTTTTGAAGCACGGAAGTAGCAGGCAAGCACTGAAATCTCAATTTTCACTTAATGAATAATTTTGACATAGTGATAATCCAAGGATACAAAAGAATAGTACATGAAATAAATTTAAAATTGTTGTATGTTATTCATTCTATGATCATTTCCAGTTATAAATTCATTTGAACAGATTTTTAAGTCTAAATTATCAGTTCTATGTTTGTGAACATGTAACAGCATTAAGTTATTCAGACGGCTTTGGGACATGGTCGATCGCAAATAGCTTTTCACTCTACGTAGAGCAGAGGCACTTCTCTCACTCACTGCATTTGTCGCTGGAACAACTTGAATTAATCTTAGAAGAGTACAGATTTCTGACATACTGTTCCTCTGTGCAGGAGACATTGACTTAAAGAGATCCACAATATCAAAAAGTGTTGGTTGTTCATAGGCACTCATTGATGTAGTGAAAAGCTGCAACTGAGTCTTCAAAGGTGATGAGGCGAGGTCATTCGCATAAAACTTCAAGACAAAGTCAAGTTCATTTTGATAGTTCTGATTCCTAGCAGACTTCAGAAGTAAGTTTTCAAGATTTTTTAATGTCTTGTAGCCAGGTTGATTAACCCTCTCGTTCCCAAATTGTTTGGACCCGCGCGGAAAAATCTAATCTTCCACCGCGGAATAGTGCATTACCGTTTTATTTTTTTAACTCGATGCTGGCTGGGAAAACCCCATAGCAACCATATATCACTAAATAGACCAAGAGTTTGGGATTCCCCTCATTTTTTGATTGAGAAAATTGAATAATATTTAAGCCTTCTACTAATATTTAAAAAAAAAAAATTTTT